>Ga0163162_10002245_pt1 | contig 18145 bp, 14 predicted proteins | sample S55metaG_FD_115310 | JGI IMG/M metagenome (GOLD analysis project Ga0163162, IMG submission 115310) | Switchgrass rhizosphere microbial communities from Kellogg Biological Station, Michigan, USA - S5-5 metaG | ecosystem: Host-associated > Plants > Roots > Rhizosphere > Soil | place: USA...
AACTCCTTAAGGTAAAAGGGTTCAGCGTAGGCTAAATTAATAAATTGTTCTTGTATGAAATAGCGGTAAGCAAGATTTGCCAATGAAAAATTTGTAATTAGAATTTTTTTAAATATGCTCCGGCTAAAATGCTCGTCCTGCGGAATAATTTTACCCCATTTGAGCGATCCACTACCAAAAAACAGGATTCGCTGACTTTTGATGAAATCGCTAAAGCTGTTTGAGTCCAAAATCATGGCCTGTGGGGGCAAAATTGCATGGAGATCGCGGTCATATACAGCTGTATACACTTCCTGTCGCCTGGCATCGATCATGGGACACCATTGATCAAAATCAGGTTCTTCGAGTTGAGCTGCATATGCCATCAGTTCAAGGGTGCCTACCCCAATTAGCGGAATTTTAAGAGTATAGCAAATTCCCTTCGCACTAGCCATTCCAACGCGCAATCCGGTGTAGGAGCCCGGTCCCATACTAATGGCGACGGCATTCAGTTGGGACATCGACAGGTTGAGTGATGCCATTAGCGACTGGATTGCGGGTTGAACAAAGGCGGCGTGCTCTCGCTGTTCCTCATTACTTGCGCCAGCCAATACTTGTCCGTTTTGGGCTACCGAAACCTGGGCAATTTCCTGTGCAGTGTCAATATTTAAGATGAGGCTCATGCTGGTTGTTCCAGATCTTTAAGAAGTGCAGGGGCTATTGAATAGCGGTTATTTTCTTTTTGCATCTGTACCAATAGTTGCTGAATACGCTGCAATCCGATTTTTGCAGCCCATTCAAATGGTCCGTATGGATAATTGGTACCGGTTTTCATGGCGATATCAATATTTTCTTTACTACTTACTCCTTCTCCTAATGCAAAGTACGCTTCGTTAATGATCATGCTGATGATACGTGCACTTACCAATCCTGCTGTGTCGGGAACAAAACGATATTTCCATTGCAGGGCAACAAGTGTATGCTCCAACTGAGCGGTAGTTTGTTGACCTGGCGCTGCCAGTTCAAGCAAAGGTTGACTGAGCATGCCTGGCCAGGCATTGATGCGGTACACATTCGGTGCGGCGGCTGATTCGTGAAGCGTTGCAATCACCGCGTTCACCAATACAACAGTTGGTTTCAGCATATCGTATTCCGGTAAAGCTGGATCATCGCTTGCGAGATCAATAAAGAGGTCGGCGTCTGGATGCTGACTAAAATCTGCGATAGCACCAACCGCCACCCACTGCGCGCCAGGAGGCAGGCCGCGGGAGACTAATTCTTTACTGGTAGCATCGTTTGCACGGTACACGATTTTCATTCCGCTATCTTTTCACAAAAATAGGTTGGCGGATTGAAGGAAACTTCGCAATTTTATTTCCCTTCAAAACAGTACTATGGACAAAACAATCATTAATACATCCAGCGCGCCAGCACCCATTGGTCCTTATAACCAGGCAATCGGTGTGGGCAACCTGCTCTTTATTTCCGGGCAAATCGCCATCAATCCCGCCACGGGAAATATCGAGGCACAGGATGTGATTGATGAAACCCACCAGGTGATGCAAAACCTGAAAGCCATCCTTACGTCAGCAAACATGAATTTTTCGCATATCGTGAAGACAACTATTTTTCTCACCGACATGAACATGTTCACAATGGTGAATGAAGTGTATGGAAAATATTTCAGCGGTGAATTCCCCGCCCGTGAAACCGTTGCTGTAAAAGGACTTCCAAAGAATGTAAATGTGGAAATTAGTATGATCGCCTGCAAATAGCCCCTGCAATCAGGCAGGTATACATCAAATCAATATTCGTGAACATGAATCGATTCCTTGCCCGCTCTCCGTTTCTTCTTTTCTTTTTCATGTCTGCTGTTGTTGTTGCGCAAACCGATCCCTGGATTATTCGCTCGGGAAAAGTTGATCCCAACGGATATTTCGGCGTTACTGTAGCCAATGGCATGATTGGAATCGTTTCTTCTCCCGAAGTATTCAAGGTGAAGGATGTGGTGCTTGCCGGCGCCTACGACCAGTATGGGCGCGGCCGTGTGAGTAATTTTTTGCGCAGCTTCAATTTGCTGAATATGTACCTGGAGATCGATGGTAAGCGCCTTGAGAATCGCGATGCTTCTAACCTGCAGCAGGAATTGAATATGCAGAAGGCGAGTTTCACCACCCAATTCGATTACTCCGACAAGGCTTCTATTTCCTATACCTATTATGCCCTTCGCCATTTACCTTTCACCGTATTGATGGACGTAACCATAGAGCCGAAAAAAGACATCACCATTACCGCCGCCAGCGTAATGGAGGCACCTGATGCGCTTCGCGATGTACAAAATTATTACAACGAAATTGACCGGCCGCACGTGGTGATCAGTTTACTCACTTCTTCCGCTAAAAGTCCAACCGGGAAATTGCTGATGTGCGCCTCTAATAGTTTTCTGTTTGGAGAGCCGCATGGCAAAGAGCCGCGTGTGATTCATGAAATGTGGGACAATAACATGCACCTGATGAAGTTTTCGAAAACGCTAAAGGCAGGTGAGCGTTACCGTTATTCCGTGGTGGGATCATCCATTACCTCGGCTCACCACGAGGATCCCCTGAACGAAGCAGAAAGGATGACCATCTTCGCGAAGCTGGAAGGCCACGACCGGCTCGTGCAGTTTCATGACAAGGCCTGGGCCGATTTGTGGAAAAGCGATATCGTTATTGACGGCGATGAACAAAGTCAGCAGGACGCGCATAGCATGTTATACCATTTGTATTCTTTCGCGCGTGCGGGTACGGCTTTCAGCCTGTCGCCGATGGGTCTTTCCGGACTTGGTTACAATGGCCACACTTTCTGGGACACGGAGTTATGGATGTATCCTTCTTTATTGGTTATGCATCCCGATATTGCAAAATCATTGATGGAATATCGATACGTGCGCCTGGAGGCCGCCCGCAGAAATGCTTTCAGCCATGGTTACAAGGGCGCCATGTTCCCCTGGGAGAGTGCAGAAACAGGCGTGGAAGAAACGCCGGTTTGGGCATTGAGCGGCCCGTTCGAGCATCACATCACCGCATGCGTGGGCATCGCGGCTTGGAATTATTATTGTGTAACGCAGGACAAAGACTGGTTGCGTGAGCGTGGTTGGCCACTGTTGAAAGAGACGGCCAATTTTTGGGCCAGCCGGGTGGAAAGGAATGGTCCGGGCCGATATGATATTAAAAATGTGGTGGCGGCCGATGAGTGGGCGGAGAACGTCGACAACAATGCATTCACCAATGCCGCAGCCAAAGCCAATTTGCAGGATGCGATTAAAGCTGCAGCGATACTAGGTCTTACGCCCGATCCCGATTGGGCCAATGTGGCACAGAATATTCCCATTCTCAAATTTCCGGATGGGGTTACGCGCGAGCACGCCACTTATAATGGAGAAAAGATTAAACAGGGCGACGTTAATTTGCTGGCATATCCTTTAAAAGAAATCACCAAACCCGAGGATATTAAGAAAGACCTTGCTTATTATGAACCAAGGGTGGGTGAGGGTCCGGCGATGACACACGCCATTTTTGCCACCTTGTATGCCAGGCTCGGCGATGGCGATAAAGCTTACCAGGCTTTTCGCCAGGGATTCACCCCAAACAAAAGACCTCCTTTTGGCGTAATCGCCGAAACGGCCACCGGCACCAATCCCTATTTTGCAACCGGCGCCGGCGGAATGATACAATCACTATTGATGGGTTTTGGCGGACTGGAAATTACTCCGCAGGGCATTGTACAGGTGAAGTCGGGCCTTCCAAAGCAATGGAAATCATTGACGATAAAGGGAGTGGGGCCCAATTCGAAAACCTTTGTGGTGAAATAACCGTGTAGGCCGGGCGTGCAGCAAAACGCCCCGGGCAATTTCTTCTCCGCTGAGTCTGACCCGACCCCGACGACAAGTTTGCTGTTGTGTAGTAGCATGCAATTCGGGGTCGGGGTGACTCAGCGGCTTCCAAAGAAATTTTCCTTACAATCTTTTTGTATGTCTGGTTATGAATTGGGTTTACAAATGACCTAAAATTCGTACTTACAAAATGTCCATGGCACTCAAAGTATTTATCAAACTCGAGGCTGACTGCGGGGCCTAAAAGGTATTTAAGAACGACGCGGTAGTACAATATTAGATCAATCAGCAATTCTCGCAACACCGCTGAGTCACCCCGACCCCGAAAGGCAAAGAGTTGCACAACGCCTCACAACCCTTCGGGGTCGTGTCAGACTCAGCGGAGAGGAAGAATCTAGCCATATAGCGGCATATTATTGTAGCGAGACGGCAAAATTAGTTCGGAGCCCGGTAGGGGCGGCATATTTTGCCGGGTGCCGGTAAGGGGTGCAGCATAACCCGCCGGGCAATTGCCTATGGTTATGGTCGGAATACGGTTGTATTCATTTTTTTAATATTTCATTATTTGCATTATTTTGTGCCGCGCAAACCCTGCATTTGAAGAAACTGGCTGCCATATTATTAATGTGTTTGTTCCTGTTTAACCTGGTTGGTTATCGCTTATTGATCAGCCATTGGAAGCAGGAATCAGATCGCAGTTTGGTTTCCAAACTCGACCGCGGCGATTATACCAAAGAATCATTGGTTGAAATTAAACTGGCGGCTCCACTTACCTATCCCCGCGACATGCCGGCATTTGAAAGAGCGGATGGCGAAATTGAAGTGGGTGGCGTATTTTACCGTTACGTAAAGATGAAATGGTACAACGACACGCTGAGTTTATTGGTGGTACACAACACCGAAAAATCGAACCTGCAGTCGCGCCAGCATGACTACTATCAGCACACTGCCGATTTGCCGGGATCACAGGGTAAGAAAGACGCAGCAGGCTTCAAGATTTTCACTACAGATTATTTCTTCCAGGAAGCTGAGAGAGAAACCGCCGCGGTTACTCCTGCTTCTATAACCTATTCCACTTTTACTCACCTGGTAGCCCATGCGGCCTACCTGCAGGCAATTGAACAGCCTCCCGAGTATTCTATCTAGTTTTCAAAGCCGATCTCTCATCGCACCTGATCATGAAATGATTTTCATGGTTGCGTGATTAATTACTAAAAACAAATATGTCCAAATCAATTTATGTGTTCGCCTTCCTGGTGATGGCGGCCGCTGGCTGTACTTCAAGCAAGGAAACAGATTATCAAAAGACCGTGCATGATCCTCTGCTTTACTGCAAAACCGTAAAAAAACTGAATGACATTGTATTGGAAAACAATTTTCCGCCAATGATTGCAGCACGCAATTATACTTACGCCAATATCGCAGCATACGAAGTGATATCGGCGGGCGACAGCAGCTACAACTCGTTGTCGGGCCAGGTGAAAGACATGCCTGCCATGCCTAAGCCACCGGCTGGTGCAAAAATTGACTATCCGCTTGCGGCGATGCTGGCATTCACCAAAGTGGGCAATGCCGTTACATTCCCTGAAGGCAGCATGATGGAATATTATGATCATCTGAAACACATTGCAGATTCTTCCGGCATGTCAGAAGAGATGATCAACGCTTCGGCAGCGTATGCTGATACCGTATCATCGGCGGTTCTGACCTGGTCGAAAAAAGACAATTACGCGCCTACGCGTTCCGCCACAAAATATACCGTAAGCAATGAAGACGGACGCTGGATCCCTACGCCACCCGCGTATTCACAGGCCCTCGAACCCCACTGGATGGAGATCAGGACCTTTGTACTGGATTCGGCTTCACAATGCAAGCCCGTTGCTCCACCACCATTTAATATGAAAGACACCACCAGCAGGTTCTACCGGCTGACCATTGAAGTAAAGAATCGTGTTGACAGTCTCAACGATGAGCAAAAACACATCGCTGATTTCTGGGATGACAATCCTTTTAAACTGAACGTGAGCGGTCACGTGATGTTCGGGACCAAAAAATTCTCCCCCGCGGGCCACTGGATGAATATCGTGGGCATCGCCGCTGAGAAAAAGCAGGCCGATTTTAACACTACCGTTTACGCATACACGAAAACAGCCGTTGCCATATTCGATGGGTTCATCAGTTGCTGGGAAGAAAAATTCCGCAGCAACCGCATCAGGCCCGAAACCGTCATCGACAAATACATCGATCCAAACTGGCGGCCTTATATCCAAACGCCCCCATTCCCGGCGTATACCAGCGGGCACTCCGTGATTTCGGGTGCCGCCGCCGAGGTAATGACCGATATTTTCGGCGACAATTTCGCTTATCGCGATACATCAGAACTGGAATTCGGAATCAACCACCGCAATTTCACTTCATTTCGCCAGGCCGCCCTGGAGGCCTCTGTTTCCCGCCTGTATGGCGGTATCCATTACCGCGACGACCTTGACATGGGCAACCTGCAAGGCAAGGCGGTAGGAACATTGGTGGTGACGAGGTTGAAAATGAAAAAATAAAAACACAAAAAAAATTGAATAACCCTTTAACCAAACAGACCAAAACAGCGCTTATGAAAATTTCTATCCGTTTTAAAAATCTCTTGGCGGGGGCTGTGCTGATCATGCTTTCACACGCCGGCCGGGCACAAACAGCCGACGACGCCATTATGATGAACAAGGCCCAATTGTGTAACGGCCTCGTGTATATGCATTCCTCCTGGGATCACTACTGGGAAGGAACGTTGAAAAGAACAAATGAAAACCTGGGCAAAGTTTCCAATAGTGCAGTGATGTATATGGGTGCTTATGGCATTACGAACGACCTGAACGTATTGGTCGGACTGCCCTATGTGTGGACCAAGGCATCCGCAGGAACCCTTCACGGTATGAGTGGCATTCAGGATATTTCCGTGGATGTAAAATGGCGTGCCGCGAATTACAAATTGGGTCCGGGAAAAATTTCGGCTTTCCTGGTTGGCGGTTTTAGCACACCGTTGAATGATTACGTGGTGGATTTTCTTCCGCTTTCCATTGGCTTGGGAACTACCAATGTTTCCGGCCGCTTGATTCTGGATTACCACCACAAAAGCAAGGCCTTCTTAACGGCTTCTGCGGCCTACGTTTGGAGGAGCAATACGACACTCGACAGAACTTCTTATTACGATACACAATTGCATTTGACCAATGAAGTGCAAATGCCCAATGCATGGACTTACCAGGTGCGTGCGGGTTACAGGGGCAGGTACCTGATTGCTGAAGCCACGCTGAACAGCTGGTATACCCTGGGCGGTTTCGATATTACCCGGAACAACATGCCGTTCCCCAGTAACAAAATGAACTCCACCGACGTGGGAGTAGGCTTTAAATACACCATTCCTAAAATGGTTCAGCTGGCCATTCTCGGCGGCGCCGCCTATACCGTGGCAGGAAGAAATGTTGGACAGTCAACTTCCTATCACATCGGTGCTTTCTACGCCTTTTATGTGAACAAGAAAGAAAGAATGGCGCACCAATCTTCACCCACTAACAAACAATAACAGCCATGAAAAAAATATTATTATTTCTATCGTTGATCGTGTTGTCGAGTGCGGCCGTATTCGTTTCGTGCTCAAAGAGCATCAAAGACAGGACGGCTGACCTTGCGCCGCTGGCTCCCACCAAGGAAGATGAAAATGCCGATACCTGGAAAACAATTCTGCTGGCAAGTCCAACGGAATTCCCTGTCGCCACGCCTGTCGCAACTAACTCGCCGGCCTACCTGGCCGACATCAATGAAATCAAGGGATGGCAACACAACCTAAATGCAGAGCAGAAAGACATTGTGAAGTATTGGACTGCTGGCGCCGTGTTGCGCTGGAACGAAATCTTGCGTACGCTGGTTGCCAAACATAATTTGCCGCCTTACCAAAAGGAAGACGGCACTTATCCTTTCCCAACTGCGGCCAATCCTTTTGCATATCCCGTCTTTCCATTCGCCAACCCACCCTATGCAAGTCGTGCCTACGCTTATGTTAGCGCGGCGCAATACGACGCCCTGGTGGCAGCCTGGTATTATAAGAAATTGTACAATCGTCCGGCGCCATACAAAGTTGATTCAAGCATCAATCCAATGGTGGCGCGCACTGATCTTCCTTCTTATCCATCGGAAGATGCCGTAGTGGCCGGTGCTGCCGTGGAAATGTTGAAGCTGTTGTTCCCCGCCGATCTGGATTACATCAACGCGAAAGCGGCTGAACATAAACTGGCGCGTATTATGGCTGGTGCCAATACACGCAGCGATATTGAAGCGGGTGAAGCACTTGGAAAAGCCGTAGCCGGAAAGTTTGCCGCACGTGCAAGAACCGACAGGGCAGGCGCTGCCATTGGTACGCCTGCTATATGGACGCAGTTTGAAACAGACTGCATTGCCAAAGGTGAAACGCCCTGGTATAGCCTGGAAATTCCCAAGCGTCCGCCCATGCTGCCCTTGTTCGGAAAAGTGAAATCACTTTCGCTTGATTCACTCACACTGGTGTCTCTTCGTCCCGGACCGCCTCCCGCCGTGAACAGCGACCAGATGAAAAAAGAAACCGAAGAAATTTATCAGTTCATTAAAAATCCAACGCGCGATCATACCGGCATTGTGCATTTCTGGGCCGATGGTGTAGGCACTTACACACCTCCGGGTCACTGGGATGCCATCGCCGCAGAGGAATTTATCAAGAAAGATTATAGTGAAGTAAGATGGGCGCGCAATATGGCTTTGCTGAACATGGCCATTTTCGATGCGGGCATCGTTTGTTGGGATACGAAATATTTCTATTTCAATCCCCGTCCAACCCAGCTGAACCCCAGTATCAAAACATTAACCGGTATTCCGAATTTCCCTGCATACATCTCCGGCCACTCCACATTCAGCGGTGCAGCCGCCGCAGTTTTGAGTTACCTGATTCCTGAAAAGGCCAGTGAATTCGACGCCATGGCAAAGGAGGCCTCAATTTCAAGGATGTACGGTGGTATCCATTACCGCAGCGATTGTGAAGTTGGCCTTGTAGTTGGAGCCAATGTGGGCGCCAAATTAGTCGAGCGCGGTAAGGCCGACGGTGCAGGTGAATAAAAATATTGAGTCGTAAGAAAGCGAGACGCCGTGATTCTTCACGGGGTATTTTTTCCAACCGACAAAGCTCATTGAAAAGTCAGATCCCCAACCAGGATCCCTGTTATAAAGAAGTTAGAGTTTAGAAAGCTAGAGACGCCGCGAGTCTTCGCGGGGTAATATTTTTCAAATAGCAGGATAAATTTTTTTGTACACGTCAGTTTAGAGTTTAGAAAGCTGAGACGCCGCGAGTCTTCGCGGGGTATTTTTATTTCTGGATTCACAGGATTCGAGGGATGATCCGGATTCGATTATCCCATGTGCACCATCATTACATATTTCAATTTCTCCGTGTAAATGAAAGGTTTGAAATTTCTTCTTCTTGGATCTTGCTTCCTCTTGATCTTTCATTCCGTCAATGGCCAGTCCAAAGACACATTAGCTACGCGCCAGCTTGACAGCATCGTGATCACCACGCAAATGCGTGAGTCGTTGTTGAAGCCCTTACCTGCCATGAAAGGCACTTATCTTTTTGATGGTAAAAAAACAGAATCGATTACATTGGATAAGCTCGACGTGAACCGGGTTGACAATAATCCGCGACAGTTGTTTTCAAAAGTGCCCGGTGTATTTGTATACGAAGATGACGGCTCGGGCAACCAGGTAAATGTTTCATTCCGTGGACTGGATCCACACCGCAGTTGGGAAATGAATGTTCGTCACAACGATGTGATTACGAATTCAGATGTGTATGGCTATCCCGCCAGTCACTTTAACCCGCCTACCGAATCCATCGACAAAATCGAAATCGTGCGCGGCGCAGGTGCGCTGCAGTACGGTCCGCAATTTGGCGGCATGTTGAATTATGTAACCAAGCGGCCTGATACAACTCGCAAATTCGGATTTGAGTCACAGAACGCGGGGGGCAGTTACGGCCTTTTCAGTACCTACAATGCTATCGGCGGACGCGTGGGAAAACTCACCTACATGGGTTACGCCAACTATCGCCAGTCTGATGGATACCGCGATAACAGTGAGTATCATTATTTCGCCACGCACGGCGACCTGGAGTACGCATTTAACAGCAAATTGACGCTTCGACTGGAATTCAACTCCATGCGCTATGCAAACCACATCAACGGTGGATTAACTGACGAACAATTTCATGAGGATCCGCGTCAGTCCACACGCAACAGGAATTATTACAGTCCCACCATTTATGTTCCCTCCGTGCGGCTGGATTATAAGATTGGAAAAAGGACAACGCTGAATTTAATCAGCTCAGCCATTTTGGGTACGCGCAACAGCGTTCAATTTATAGCGCTTTCAACGGTTAGGGATACCATCAATACCAGCCTGGGCACCTACAATCCGCGGCAGGTAGACATTGATCATTACAATAGTTATTCCAATGAAGCGAGGCTATTGCACTCGTTTAAACTGTTCAATATTCCACAGACATTCGTTGCGGGCGTTCGCTATATTAACAATGATTTGCATCGCCAACAGTTAGGCAAGGGAACCACCGGCAGCGATTACGACCTGACGCTCACGAACCCCATTTGGGGCCGGGACCTGCATTTTAAAACGCAGAATGTTTCAGTTTTCGTGGAAGATATGCTGAACCTTACACCCCGGCTTTCAGTCACAGCGGGTCTGCGCTCTGAACACGGGACGACGCATATGTCGGGCACCATCAGCTATTACAATCCCGAGGAACTGCCCCTTAAAATTGACCATGACTTCACGCTATTCGGTGTGGGCGCACAATACAAATTGGGTAATAACCTAAACGTATATGCGAATTGGTCGCAGGCCTATCGCCCCGTAATTTTTGCCGACCTGATTCCGGCCACAGTACTGAACAAAAATGATCCCAACATCAAGGACGCGTTTGGCAACAATGCCGAACTCGGCATTCGCGGCCACCTTGGCAATGTGTTCAATTTTGATTTCACCGTATTCAACATGGACTATTTTAACCGCACAGGAAATGTGGTGCTAACGGATGACAATGGCCAGACTTATTTTTACAAAACCAATACCGGGAATTCAAACTCCCGGGGGTTTGAATTGTATGCTGAACTGCAGCCGATAAAATGGATCAGTACCTTGCACACGCATTTCAGATTAAATATCTTTACTTCTACCTCCTATATCAATGCGCGCTATACCAAGAAGACGGTGATCATAGGGGCGGACAATGAAGACATCAAGGGTAACTGGGTGGAGGCAGCACCGCATTTCATTAGCCGCAACGGCATCCAGCTGGCCTACAAGAAATTCTCCACTACCATCCAATACAGCTTTACAGGAAAAGCATACGCCGACGCGTTAAATACAGAGAAACCGAATGCCAGCGGCACATTGGGACTGGTGCCATCCTACTCATTGGTTGACTGGAATTTCACCTGCTATTTTGGGAAGCACTTCAATGTGAAACTATTGATGAATAATATTTTTGACAAGCACTACTTCACAGAACGGCCCTGGTTCTTTCCCGGACCGGGAGGGCTGTATCCGGCTGATGGAAGGACGTTGATACTTTCGGTGGGAGTGAAGCTTTAAATGGTTTCACGCAAAGGCGCAAAACCTTCCTTATCTTAGGACAAAGAAAGTTACAATGAAAATTTTCGGTTGCCTCCTGCTATGCATCCTCGGTTTACAACTTCATGCCCAGCCACCCGCGCCAGACGAGCTTTATGGAGAGCTTTTCGCGGATGTTCAAATGAATCGCGTGTATGCCGATGGCAAGACCTTTGTTGATTGTTTGCCGAAACGGGATCCCAAAGCCATCGTTTCGGATTACATGAAACTGAAAAAAGAAGCGCGGAAAAATAAAACAGCGGTAGACCTGAAAAAATTTGTGCAGGAGAATTTTACCGAACCGGGTACACCGAACGACAACTACCATACTGATCCGAACGAAGATGTGGAGACCCATATCAGGAAATTGTGGACCGTGTTGAAAAGAAACCCCGATCAGCCACAAACCGGCAGTTCCCTGCTGCCGTTGCCAAACGCCTACATCGTGCCTGGCGGCAGGTTTCGTGAAATTTATTATTGGGATTCATTTTTCACCATGCTGGGACTGAAGGAAAGTGGGGAAGACGCGATGATCGAGAACATGGTGAAGAATTTTGCTTATCTCATCGATACCTACGGCCATATTCCCAACGGCAACAGAACCTATTACCTCGGCAGATCGCAACCGCCTTTCTTCGCTGCTATGGTTCAGCTGCTCGCCAGCATAAAGGGTGATGGCGTTTACACGCAATTCCTTCCCGAGTTGGAGAAAGAATACAATTACTGGATGGAAGGTGCAGATAAATTAAAATCGGGCGAAGTACACCGGCGCGTGGTTAAGATGCCCGATGGCAGTGTGCTGAATCGCTATTGGGACGATTCGGAAGTGCCGCGCCAGGAGAGTTACAAAGAAGATTTTGAAGTAGCACAAAAATCGGGTCGCGACAGAATTGAAATGTACCACCACCTCCGCGCGGGCGCTGAAAGCGGTATTGACTTCAGCAGCCGATGGTTTACCGATGCGAAAAGTATTACGCTCATTATTACCACCGACTACATTGCCGTTGATTTAAACAGTTTGTTATACAACCTTGAAATGGTATTGGTGAAAGCGCATACACTCGCTTCAACCGGTAATGCTGCGAGCGCTGCAAAAAGTATTTCGGCCGCGGCCAATTACCAGGCCCGTGCAAAGGCACGCAAGGAAGGAATAGAAAAATATTGCTGGAGCAATATTGGCGGCTGCTATGCCGACTACAATTTCAGGAAGTCGGCATTGAGTGACAACGGCACCCTCGCGGGAATGTATCCCCTGTATTTTGGACTTGCTGATCGGGCCCGTGCAGAGAAGGAAAAGAAGTTCGTGGTGGAGAATCTACTGAAGGCCGGCGGATTTGTGAACACGATTCACAATACCGGCGAGCAATGGGACGCGCCAAATGGATGGGCGCCCTTGGAATGGATGGCCATCATGGGACTTGAACAATATGGTTATTATGATGAAGCCAAGGAAGCGGCAAGTCGCTGGGTGAAATTGAATATCGATGTGTACAAGCGTACCGGCAAATTGATGGAAAAATACAATGTGGTGGATACGCACCTGGATGCCGGCGGCGGCGAATACCAATCGCAGGATGGATTTGGTTGGACCAATGGCGTGCTGCTGGCGTTGAAGAAAAAATACGCGATTGAGTAGGAAGTCTTCGCGCCTTTGCGTGAAATGTCCTCACGCAAAGGCGCAAAGTTTGCGTGAAACCCTAATACATCTCCGCTGAGTCTACTTCGCCGGAGGCGAAGGGACTCGGCGGAACCCTCACTTTGTCAAATCAATATCATCTAATTCCTGGTAATGCGTAACAGCATATCCTGCGTGTGATCCACAAATATAAAAGCGTGCTGAACTGTGTTCATATTCAAATGGACTTTGTGCCAAATGCCAAACGCCTTTGCAAGGATTCTCATGCATGTAATCCAGCTTTTGGCAAATCCATTTCTCAGAATCACATTCCTTCCAATCAAACGACGGCTGCCAAACCTCGTGACGCTTACCTCTCATTGCCTCTGATTTATTGACTGACCTTTCCAACTGCTCCAATACCTGATATTCGCCAGCTTTTTTCAATCTTTCAACAATTTCATATGCCATGAGCCTTTTGGCATTTCCAATGATGGTGTTAATAGATTTGGAAGTATTTCTGAATGCTAACAGTAAGTGAACATGGTTTGGCATTATAACATAGCCGCAGACATAATGCCCATTCGATTTTAAATGGTCAAACCATCCATAAATTAAATCATGGCATTTCAATACCTGAATCAGTGGAATCCATTTATAACAAGTGAAGGTGATAAAATAAATACCCTCTGGAAATGGTATGGATCTTCTAACGGGCATTCTTCAAATTACAATGCGTTGGCGGGCGGAACTGAGGAGATCAGTTTGAGTTTGGCATTAAAATATTTCGATGTGGAAGCCGCCGAGTCCCCTCGCCTTCGGCTCGGTAGACTCAGCGGGGATAATTTGAAAAGTGGCTCGTGGACTCAGCGGGGATAATTTGAAAAGTGGCCCGGTAGACTCAGCGGGGATAAAGTTTCGAGTCACCGCGCCTCCATCCCCATCTATCCCCATTGAGTCTACCGAGCCGAAGGCGAGGGGACTCAATGGTTTTCCAACAAACATTTTTAAAAGCCGATGGGTAAAAATCCGGCGGTATTTGAGCGGCGGAGTTTGAGGCCGTGATTTCCTTGTGTGGACATCCGTCCGTGTTTCTCAAATAATACAACAACCGCCGAGTCCCCTCGCCTTCGGCTCGGTAGACTCAGCGGGGATAAGTCCCCTCGCCTTCGGCTCGGTAGACTCAGCGGGGATAATTTGAAAAGTGGCCCGGTAGACTCAGCGAGGAAAATAACCACTTTGCGAAACTTCGCGCCTTTGCGTGAAATGTCCTCACGCAAAGGCGCAAAGTTTGCGTGAAACCCTAATTGTTTAGCTTAATAAACCCGCCGTCAATCGGGTAATCGCATCCCGTAATGAAGGAAGCCTCGTCCGAACAGAGGTACAGCGCCAGTCCGGCGATTTCTTCCGGCTGCGCCATTCGGCCGATGGGCTGGGTTTTGGAAAGTTTCTCAAACATTTCCGCTTCCTTTCCCGGGTAATTCTTTGCAATGAAACCGTCCACAAATGGTGTATGTACCCGTCCGGGTGAAATGCTGTTGCATCGAATGTGATAGGATATATAGTCTTTTGCTATGGACAGTGTCATTGCCATCACAGCACCTTTGGTTAAAGAGTAAACAAATCGATCGGGAATTCCCACCGTAGCAGCCACAGAAGCCATGTTCAGTACAACGCCACCCTTGCTTTTCATAGAAGGAACCACATAGCGCAGGCAATTGAACACGCCTTTTACATTTACATTCACCAGCCGGTTAAAATCTTCTTCGCTTGTTTTCTCCAGGTTGCCAACGTGCGCAATGCCGGCGTTGTTCACAAGGATGTTGATATAAGATTGCGCTTTAAGAATAGCATCCACCGCGCCTTCTACTTCTTCGGCCAGCGAAATATTCACTTTCATAAAATGCGCCACGCCACCTTTTGAAACAATGTCTGCTGCTGTTTCTCCGCCACCTTTTTCATCGAGGTCGAAAATATAAACCACCGCGCCGTTCAATGCAAATGTTGTGGCGATGGCTTTGCCGATTCCGCTGCCTCCGCCCGTAACAATGGCCGTCTTGCCCTTGAGATTAAACATCAGAATGGATTGTTTTTATAATGATACACCTCTTTTCCATGGAATGAAATCATCCTGGTTCAACTGAACGGCTTTCGGAATCACTTCACCACTGGCAGCACGAATGCAGTACTGCAATATTTCTCGTCCCATTTCGGCAATCGATTTATCACCATCAATAATGGGCCCGGTGTCGATGTCGATGATGTCGCCCATCCTGCGGGCCAGGGAAGAGTTGGTGGAAATCTTAATGGTTGGACAAACCGGATTACCGGTTGGCGTTCCCAAACCGGTGGTGAATAGTATCAGGGTTGCACCGGAAGCGGCTTTGCCAGTCGTGGCTTCCACATCGTTACCCGGCGTACAAACCAGGCTCAGTCCGGGTTTTGTGGCCTTCTCGGTATAGTCCAGCACATCTACCACGGGTGAGCTGCCGCCTTTTTTAGCAGCTCCGGCCGACTTGATCGCATCAGTGATCAGTCCGTCTTTTATGTTTCCCGGAGAAGGATTCATATGAAAACCCGATCCCACTTTGTGCGCCATTTCATTGTAGGACTTCATCAGCCGGATGAATTTCTCTGCTGTCGGTTGATCCACTGTTCTGTCGATCAAGCCCTGTTCAGCGCCGCAGAGTTCTGGAAATTCTGCGAGTAATATTTTTCCGCCAAGCGCTACCAGCAAATCAGCCGCATAGCCTACGGCCGGATTGGCCGAAATGCCACTGAAGCCATCACTTCCTCCGCATTTTACACCAATGCACAAGTCGCTCAGCGGTGCGGGCTTTCTTTCCTGTTTGTTGATGCCAACCAAACCCTCAAATGTTTTCGCGATGGATTGCCTGATCAGTTCTTCCTCACTCTGAGATCGTTGCTGTTCGAAGATGAGAAGGGGTTTATCGAACGAAGGATTTCTTTTTTTCAATGCGTCTACAAAGTCCTGCACCTGCAGATTCTGGCAACCCAGACTTAGCACTGTAACGCCGCCCACGTTGGGATGATCGGCATAGGCCGCAAGCAGGGCGCCAAGTGTGGCCGCGTCCTGCCTTGTACCTCCGCATCCACCCTGGTGGTTCAGAAATTTTATGCCATCCACATTCTTAAAGACCCGTTGCGACTCGCCATTGCGGGAAATTGTTTCCAGGGAAACTTCTTGAATCGACTTGCCTTCGCGAAATGCATTTACCAGGGCGTGGGTATATTGCTTGTACTTGTCGCCAACAGCATAACCCAATTCATTGTGTAACGCTTCGCGAATTACATCCAGGTTTCGGTTCTCGCAAAAAACGGTGGGCATGAACAACCAATAGTTGGCTGTACCTACCGTTCCATCACTTCGATGGTATCCGTTAAAAGTTAAGTTTTTGAATTCGCTGATGTCCGGTGCCTTCCAATCGGTGTGAACGCCACGCCATTCGAAGGGATCTGCCGCGTGTTTGGTATTGGCGGTGGTCATTAAGCCGCCCTCCGGAATGGGCGTTTGTGCTTTGCCTACCAAAACGCCATACATCGTGATGTCGTCACCTTCATGCAGTTCGTGAATAAAAAACTTATGCTTGGCAGGAATAGTTTCCTTCAGCACAATTTGTTGTCCGTTAAATGAGATGGATTCACCTGGTGGCAAATTTGTCAAAGCCACCAGCACATTGTCTTTTGGGTGTATTTGTAAAAAAGATGATTTCATGTTAAAGCCCTGTCTAAATGAACATAACCTCCGTCAACATGTACCAGTTGGGCCGTGGTATGGCCCGACCTGGGCGAAAGCAGGAAAACTACCATATCGGCAATTTCTTCCGGCTTTGTGAATCTTTTTTCGAAGGGGATTTTAGAAACGATGCCCTTTAATTTTTCTTCCGGGTTTTTTTGCTGACTGATCCACCACTCATAAAGTGGCGTCCACACTTCCGATGGCACCACGCAATTAACGCGGATGCCGTATGGCGCAAGTTCAGCCGCCCATTCACGGGTGAGGGCGTTGATGCCGCCCTTTGACGAAGCATATCCGCTGGTATTGCCCTGTCCGGTTTCGGCAGTTTTGGAACTGATGTTAACAATAGCGCCTTTGGTAATCTTTAAGTGAGGGAGCGCAAAATGCACCATATTATAATAGTGAACCAGGTTGATCTTCAGGGATTGCACAAATTTGTCGGGAGAGCCTGATTCCAAACCCACGCCGTCGTTTAATCCGGCGTTGTTTACAATGCCGTCTATCCTGCCATATTTGTTAATGGCAAAATCGATTACTTCCTTGCAGGCTTGTGGGTCAGCCAGTTCCACCGTTACATCCGACGCCTTGCCACCCAGTTTAACAATGTGGTCAACCCATTCATGATTCAGTTTGGTATCCCTGCCCGCAATCACTACGATGGCACCTTCCGAGGCAAGGGACTTACTGGTGGCGGCGCCAATGCCACTACTGCCTCCCGTTACAATAAATACTTTGTTCGCCAACTGCAGGTCCATGGAAAAAATTAGAGGCAAAAGTTAGTCATTTATTGCATGTCACCAAATAGCCGGCGTATTGGCTCCGGGACGCTAATTTGAGAGAATACCCACTTAAGGCGGGGTGTTCAACCGCCTTCCATTTTTAACCGCCGTTTCTCAAAAAATAATACACCAACTAAATAGAGTTCCTATCTTCCCAAATCCAAAATCATCATTATGAGATTAATTGTTGTTTTGCTGCTATGCACCGGCATATTTGCAGGCTTTGCATACTCTTCATCGGATAAATTTCATCCACAAAAGCCTGTCCCGGCCTTGCGCGCGCCAGGCGATTCCACTAAAAAAGACACCGTTAAGTATACGCAGTACAAGGATCTTCCTTTGAAGCCTGCGCGAAAAATCAGCTTCAATACAAAAGAAGGATCATGGATGAGCCTGGATATTAGCCCTGATGGCAAGTCGATCGTATTCGACCTGATGGG
>Ga0163162_10002247_pt1 | contig 18141 bp, 18 predicted proteins | sample S55metaG_FD_115310 | JGI IMG/M metagenome (GOLD analysis project Ga0163162, IMG submission 115310) | Switchgrass rhizosphere microbial communities from Kellogg Biological Station, Michigan, USA - S5-5 metaG | ecosystem: Host-associated > Plants > Roots > Rhizosphere > Soil | place: USA...
GTTGGAAATACTCAAACTTCGTGACGATTATAAGAAGCAGGAAGGGAATAATTTTTCACTCAAAAAATTTCATGACGAAGTGCTTGATCATGGTATGCCGCCTCTCAGACTTTTGCGTGAGAAGTTGCTGAAGGATAAAAATGGCTGGGGAGAGGTTTTGTATTGAGGGATGAGTAATGAGTGCTGAAATAACCGGACATAGCGTTAAATTAAAAAATAACTTTACGGATGCATAACTTTTAATGCGTAGTGCTCTTTGTGTCCCGATAGTTATCGGGACCTCGTTCACTTCGTGACCTTTCCTTCCTCAATAAACAAGGTCCCAAAGGTCACAACGAATCGCAAGGGACACGGACGTAGTTACAAACTGATAATCATAAAAAACAAAAGAATGAAAACACGGGTTCTTGTTCTGGGCGCAGGGTTTGGAGGGCTTGAATTAACTTCAATTCTTTCCGAAGAAATGGGGGACCGTCTTGATCTTACCTTAATAGATAGGAATGACAGTTTTTATTTTGGCTTTTCGAAGTTTGATGTGATGTTCGGTCATAAAACGGCTGACGCTGTAAAACTTGCTTACAAAAGGATCGTAAAGCCGGGAGTAAAATTTTGTTGCGAAACGATCACTAACATAGATCCCGGTGCGAAACGCGTGACCACCGATAAGGCGACTTATGAAGCAGATATTTTAGTCATTGCATTAGGAGCAGATTATGATCTGGCTGCCACACCGGGGCTTGCCGAAGGTGGAAATGAATTTTATTCTTTCAAAGGCGCTGAACGTTTGCGTGACGTGCTTCCAACTTTTTCAAAAGGCAAAGTGATCGTAGGTGTATGCGGAGCACCATTTAAGTGTCCGCCGGCGCCGAGCGAAGCAGCCTTGCTGATGCATGATCATTTACTCAAACGAGGAATAAGAAATGACTGTGAGATCAGCATTGTTATGCCATTTGGTTTGCCCATTCCCCCATCACCTGATACATCAAAGGCTTTGCTTCATGCGTTCGAGGAACGCAACATAAAATTCATCGCTAAACATTCCGTCAAAGCAATTGATCCCTCGCGCAAGGTTGCTGTTCTTGATGATGGAACTGAAATGCCTTTTGATCTGTTTCTGGGTATTCCCAAACATCGGGTCCCTGACGTGGTCGAGAAAAGCGGAATGACAGTGAATGGATGGATACCCGTTGAAAAAACAAATTTGAAAACGAAATACCCCGGTGTATATGCTATAGGCGATGTGAACAGTGTCGGTACTCCAAAAGCTGGCGTGTTTGCCGAAGGTGCTGCAAAGGTTGCAGCGAAGACCATCATTGCTGAATTAGAAAAAGGTGAGCAACCCACGCCGTACAGAGGCGATGGCGTCTGCTATGTAGAGTTTGGGGACGGCCGCGTGGGAAAAGTAAATGTTGATTTCTTCTCAGGCCCCGCCCCTTTTGGGAGCTATACTGAAGCATCTGTTGAACTTGTTGCGGACAAACAATATTTTGGTTCCAGCCGCGAGGATAGATGGTTCGGGAAATGAAGGAAAAAAATTGTGCTGCGAGTCAACGCGCAAACCGACAAATTTGCATCCAATTTGCCTTGCCCACACAAGGGACACCCTGCTAAAACTTTCTCTATATTGAGGAAATAATTCCAGATATCTAAAAATGATTTTAGAATTAACTACGACACATAAACCCGCAACTGACTTAGGTTATTTACTGCATAAACACCCTGACAAATTGCAGACAGTTGAACTTTCGGTTGGCAATGCTCACGTCTTCTATCCAGAAGCAACTGAAAATTCTTGCACCGTTTGCTTGCTGCTTGACATCAATCCTGTTGACCTGGTTAGAAGCGACAAAGGACGAGGAGCATTTTTGCAAGAGCATTATGTAAATGACAGACCTTATACAAGTAATTCTTTTTTAAGCACAGCGTTGGTAAAAGCATTTGGTTCGGCAGTCAACGGAACCTGTCATACAAAGCCTGAATTGGTTAAAACTGCAATACCACTGAAAGCAAAAATTCATTCACTTAAAGTTGATTGTGATAAATCCTATATCAATAAATTATTTGGACCGCTTGGTTACCAAATTTCTTATGAAGCAATTCAACTTGACTCTATTTTTCCAAGTTGGGGCGAAAGCAAGGTTGTAAACCTGACGGTCGAGAAAACTACAACACTAAAAGAGTTTCTATCCCAACTTTATGTTTTTATGGTGGTGCTTGACAATGACCGACATTACTGGATTTCAAGAAATGATATTGATGTGCTCGTAAGGCGAGGAGAAAATTGGTTACCAAACCATCCGGAAAAAGATTGGATTACCAAACGCTATTTAAAAAATCTGAGGATACTTACCAATCCGGCGCTTTTAAGATTAGCAAACGAAGATGAATTGACTGAAGAACAACCATTACCAGAAAGAAAATTAAATCTGCATCAGCAACGATTAAATAGAGTCTTCGACCTTCTGAAAGCAAGTGGTGCCCAGAGCGTTTTAGACATCGGTTGCGGCGAGGGTAAACTTTTAAAGTTGCTTTTGAAAGATGGGCAGTTTAAAAAGATTGCAGGCATGGATGTTTCGTTTAGTGCACTGCAAAAGGCAAAAGAGAATTTGTATTTAGACCAGGCATCTCCCGTCATGAGAGACAGAATAAAAATCTTTCAAGGTTCTGTTACTTACAAAGATGAACGGCTCAAACATTTTGATGCCGTATCCCTTGTTGAGGTGATTGAGCATTTGGACAAAGAAAGATTACCAGCAATGGAAAAAGTTGTGTTCGGCTTCGCCCAACCACTGTCTGTTATTCTTTCTACTCCCAATGCTGAATACAATGTTGTATTTGACATGTTACAAGCGGATGCCTTCAGACATGCCGACCACCGCTTTGAGTGGACAAGAAAAGAATTTAATAGCTGGTGCAACAAGATTTGCAATGAATTCAGTTATCAAGTTGAAATTTATCCTGTAGGACAAGAAGAAGAAAATATGGGTGCGCCTTCACAGTTAGCCTTGTTTAAAAAGAAATGAAAGAAATCAAACTCCCCGAAATATCATTGGTGCTTTTAGTTGGTGTAAGCAGTTCAGGCAAATCAACTTTTGCAAAAAAGTATTTTTTACCGACGGAAATTCTTTCATCTGATCATTGCCGGGCATTGGTTTCCGATGATGAAAATAATTTAGGGGTGACCGATGCTGCCTTTGAACTGTTGCATTACATAGCAGCAAAAAGGTTAAAGCTTGGCAGGCTGACAGTGATTGATGCATTGAATCTTCGGAAAGAAGACCGGGCAAAATTGGTTCAATTAGCAAAAGACAATTATGCTTTGGCAGCAGCGATTGTTCTGGAAACTCCAATAAGAAAATTGCTTGACAGGCACGAAGAACGCACTGACAGAACTTTCAGTAAACATGTTTTAGAAAAGCAGTATGACGATTTCAAGCGTTCCATAAGAACGATTGAAAGAGAAGGTTTCAGTTACACTTATTTTCTAAATCCTGAAGAAGAAATAAAAATAAGTCGTCAACGACTTTGGAACAACAAGAAAGAAGAACGAGGGCCATTTGATATTATCGGAGACGTCCATGGATGCTTTGAGGAGTTGATCGAGCTATTTTCGCACCTTGATTACAAGATCGAAAGACAAGCAGACGGACACTTTGAAATTAAAAATCCCGAAAACCGAAGAGCAATTTTTCTCGGCGACTTAACCGACCGAGGAAATAATTCTCCGGATGTATTGCGTTTGGTAATGGACATGGTTAAAGCACGAAAGGCCTTTTGCATTTGCGGTAATCATGATGAGAAGCTGAACAAATTTTTGATGGGAAAAAATGTACACCTCTATCATGGTTTGGATAAAACCGTTGAGCAATTAGAAGGCACCAGTAAAGAATTCAGAAACGAAGTGAAAGAATTCCTGAACGGCCTGATTGCTCACTATGTTTTGGATGATGGAAAATTAGTTGTTGCTCACGGCGGACTTCCTGAAGAAATGCATGGCAGGGCAGCCGCTGCTGTAAGAGCATTTTGTTTATTTGGAGAAACAACGGGAGAGATCGATGAATTTGGTTTGCCTGTTCGTTACAACTGGGCAAAAAATTACAAAGGCAAGGCAATTGTTGTTTATGGGCACACGCCTGTCCCCGACATAGAATGGTTGAATAACACTTTGAATATTGATACGGGTTGTGTGTTCGGCGGAAAACTTTCTGCTTTGCGTTATCCTGAAAAAGAAGTTGTTCAGGTTACAGCAAAAGAAATTTACAGCGAACCAATCAGACCCATTCCGCCAACCAGGGAACAACAGTCTGCACAGCAAGAGTCTGACGATTTGTTAGACATTGAAATTATCAACGGAAAAAATCTGATTGAGACAAGGTTTCATAGTAAAGTAATTATCAGAGAAGAAAATGCAGTTGCAGCATTAGAAGTAATGAGTCGCTTTGCAATGAACCCAAAATGGTTGATTCATTTGCCGCCAACAATGTCGCCACCTGAAACAAGTAAGTTGCCGACCTTTTTAGAACATCCAAATGAGGTTTTCAACTACTACATCAAGAACGGGATTATGCAAGTGATTTGCGAAGAAAAACACATGGGTTCAAGAGCTATTGTCATTGTTTGTAAAGAACCTGGCGTTGCAAAGACTCGTTTTGGCTTATGGAAATCTTCTTTAGGAACAGTTTATACACGAACAGGCAGACAATTTTTTGAACAGGAGAAAACCGAAACTGATTTTTTAGACATGCTCAACAGAGCATTAACCGAATCAAAGTTTTGGGAAAGATTCGACACGGACTGGGTTTGTCTGGACGGCGAACTAATGCCGTGGAGTGCAAAAGCTAAAGAACTTTTAATAAACCAATATGCAGCCGTGGGCAGTGCGGCAACAACAGCGTTAACCGATTCGATTGCGGCCCTGACAAAAGCCAAAGCACGAGGCATTGAAGTTGAACATTTATTAGCTGATTTCATAACAAGAAAAGAGAGAATTCAAAAATACATTATTTCATATCGCAACTATTGTCGTGAGACGAACGGCATGGAAGGCTTGGTGTTTGCACCGTTTCACATTTTGGGAACGGAAGGCAAAATTTATTTCGATAAACAACATCCCTGGCATTTAGAAAACATCAAAGAATTTTGCGATTACAATTCAAAACATTTGATGGTAACGGCAAACATTTTAGTTGACTTGCAGGATCAGGATAGCATACAACAAGCCGTTGATTGGTGGACAGAGTTAACATCAAAAGGAGGAGAAGGAATGGTAGTAAAACCGCTTGACTACATTACGTCGTTCAAAGGCAGGACAGTTCAACCAGCCATGAAGTGCAGAGGTAGCGAGTATTTACGGATCATTTATGGACCTGAATACGATGCTACAGAGAACTTACAAGTTCTTAAGGAACGAAATGTGAAAGTGAAACGGGACCTGGCAATAAAGGAGTTCACTTTAGGACTGGAATCACTTAGCAGATTTGTAAACAGAGAACCATTAAGACGAATTCATGAATGTGTATTTGGAGTTTTGGCATTGGAAAGTGAATCAGTTGATCCACGACTTTAGTAAGCCACCGGGGTCTTTTCGAAAAGATCCCGGGCAACAAATAGCTAAACAGTTCGACATGAAAGCCGCTGTACGCACTAAATATGGTTTACCCGGAGATCTAAGCATAAAAGAGCTTGACGTCCCAACACCAAAAGATGATGAAGTATTAATCAGGGTTCATGCGACAACTGTAAACAGAAGTGACTGCCATGTACTTTCAGGCAGACCTTTTTTCATGCGGCTACTTACAGGATTATTCAAACCCAGGGCACCGATCATCGGGTCAGACTTTGCGGGGGAAATTGAAGCGATTGGTTCCGCCGTGCGATCTTTTAAAGCCGGTGATAAGATCATGGGCTTCGGAGGTGCTTTGGGTTGCGGAGCCCATGCGCAATATTTTATTTTAACAGAAGAGAAAGCAATAAAAATGATGATCACCATGCCTTCCAATATAACTTATGACCAGGCAGCGGCTTGTTTGGAAGGGGCATTTTATGCTGCAGCACAGGTAAACCCGCTGAAACCACAGCCAGGACAAAAAGCGATGGTGTATGGAGCAACGGGAGCAATTGGTTCTTCCTATGTCCAGTTTTTAAAATACTACGGTGTTTATGTCGCGGCCGTATGCCCGGGAAAACACAGGGAATTGATTCATTCTCTCGGTGCCGATAAGGTAATTGATTATTTAACCGAAGACTTTACAAAAGATAGTGAGCGATACGATTTTATTTTTGATGCCGTTGGCAAGAGCAGTTTTTTTAAGTGCAAAAAACTTTTAAAGAAGAAGGGCGGCTATACTTCATCGGGTGGGTGGATCAATCTTTTCCTGCTAATGATCACACCACTCTTCGGGGGCAGAAAGGTCTTTTTTCACTTTACCGTAAAGATTGCCACAGAGCTCAATTTTATAAAAGAACTTATTGAAAAGGGAAGTTTCACACCGGTCATAGACAGAAAATATCCGATCGAGAAAATAGCCGAAGCCTATGTTTATGTAGCCTCGGGTCAAAAAATTGGTAACGTGATCATCACGATAGATAGTTAAGAGCATGGCCGCAGAATTACAGAACCACACAAACCTTCAGCTCATAGCCAAATATTATTAGGGGCCTTCCGAAGTTGCTTAATTTCTTTTGAACGTTTTAAATTTTTACAAACTCAATAAGTAATTAAACATTTCTTCATATCTCGCATCGTAAAGCTGTTCTATAAAACCGCCCATTTCCTTTTCATAAACTTCCGTCATTTTGCTTCCCTGCTTTTTTGAATATTCGTAATTGGAAATCCTGTCGCAAACCTTAACGAAAATAGCGAACGGGGTTTGCCGAATGCCTTCGTAGTATTTATCATTCGCCCGTTCATGTCTGGTCCTTCCTTTTTCATTGGTAAGGGCATAGGCCAATTCAGCTATTTCTTCATTCGTCGCTTTTTTTACATCATTATAGGTCTGCCTGCAATCTTCAATAACGTCGTGTACCCAACAGGCAGCTAATACATTTTCTCTTTGTTCTTCGGGAACCAGGTAAATAAATTTATTGGCCGTATCAAATACCATTTGCAAATGGATCACGTAAGGTTTTCCGTCATAAAGATGCTCAGTCTTCTCGTGGCAATCGATCGCATATTTTTTTGCTTTTTCAATCATTGACATCGGTTAGTATTTCATGTAAGAATCAAAGTATTTAAAACTAAGACAGCATTGTCGAAACACAAAATGGAAGCGTGTCAGCAATTTATCTCTTTCCCGCCGAGTCTCCCCAATATTTCAGATCCCATTGAAAATACGTCAGCAGACTCAGCTTCTATTGTAATAATCACAGAAACTTTTTTAAATAATTCTGTAACTTTTTTTTTATCACTTACTCTATTTATTAGATAATGGTTTTGGTGGATTGTTGAAATCAGTAAGGATCTGTACCATTCCCTGCCTATCTGTTTGATCGTACATATTAATTTCTCCAATTAAAATGTTTTTATGAAGTCCAAAAAACAATTGCTTGTCATAGTGCTGGTGGTGATGTTCATTTTTTTTGTTCAGTGTTCCAAAATAATCGAAAAGCCACAGGTCGATGACGCTTCAGACCACAATAAAAAAAATCCTTTCAAAGAACACAGGTCTCTTGTCAGTGAGGGCAAGGACATCTTTCGCTTCGACACTTTCGGTGATGAAGATTTCTGGAGTGGCTTGTTGCATATCGACAAGGCCATTGCAGGAGCTAATAATGGAGGGTTTGGTCCGGGGGTAAGTCCTAAAGCTGCCCTGGCTGTCGGATTAAAAGTTGATATGGATGCACTCCCACCAGAAGTGGTCGACGGCATCAAATCGGGTGCGATCAATCTTGATGATCCTGCCACTACCGTTGCCCTGTTAAAATTAAACGCTGTTCTTGGTGTAAAAGGGACTTTCAATAGTGATGGAAACCTTCAATCAATAGGCATTACCTGCGCTTCCTGTCATTCTACAGTTGATAATTCATTTGCCCCGGGTATTGGAAAACGATTGGATGGATGGCCAAACAGGGATCTGAATGTCGGAGGAATTATTTCCCTTACTGACAATGCACAACCCATTGCCAACTTGCTTCATGTAGATGAGCCGACATTGAGAAATGTGTTGAGCCTATGGGGTCCCGGTAAGTTTGCAGCAGTTTTGTTTATGGATGGAAAGGCATTCCGCCCTGACGGCAAAATTGCAGCGAATCTTATTCCGGCGGCATTCGGTTTGAGAGGAATAGACCTTGTGACCTATACGGGCTGGGGCACTATCAAATACTGGAATTCGTTTGTGGCAAATCTTGAAATGCATGGAAAAGGAAATTTTTTCGATCCGCGTTTGAATAACCCTGCGAAATATCCAATTGCGGTAGAAAACCAGTTTTTTAATGTGATGAACACTCCGGATCTTATCACTCCCAAGTTAGATGCACTTCGCGCTTACCAACATTCGATCGATGCACCTCGTCCGCCAGCAGGAAGTTTCGACAAATTCGCTGCCTTTCGGGGAAGGAGAATATTTTTCACAAAAGCAAAATGTGATAACTGTCATAAATTCCCTCTATATGCCGATAATGAATTGCACACAGGTGCTGAACTTGGCATCGATAATTTTGAAGCGATGCGATCACCGACGGGAAAATACAGGACTACACCTTTGGGCGGTTTGTTTGCGAGAGAAAAAGGTGGTTTTTACCATGACGGAAGATTTCCTACGTTGCTGGATGTTGTCAATCACTACAACCGACATAACCGGCTAAATTTATCAAACAAAGAAAAAGCTGACCTGGTAGAGTATTTGAAGTCGTTATAAGAACGGCGTTACTGTAGAATCTGTGGAATCTGTGAGCAACAAAATATTTCTCGCACGGATTTCACAGATCTTTCGCTAATATCATTTTTCCGGCACGTACACTACATATCCGCGCGGTGGTGCCCAAAAATCCGAAGCGCCATAATCATCGGTCCATTTATCACTGGGTGAGTCAGCATTATCTTTTCCACGCCAGGCTTTTGCAACCAGTTTTGTGTTGTGCCATTGCGAATCAACAAATCTTCCATTCCATTGATCCGTATTGTTCAGCACAAACACCAACCCATTTTGTGACCCGGTGCCTTTGCGCTGCATGATGTAAAGATCATCGTCGCAATACAAAATATCCGTATCGCCGCCTGCATATTGTTCATGCAATTTTACCAATGCGGCAATGCCACTGTTGTTTTCTGTCTGCGCCAGGCCCCAGTTAAAATAATCCTGCCAGAACACGCAGGGATATCCTTCATGCGTAAGTATGTAGGCATAGGCGAGCATCTTATCGTTCACGATCGGTTCGTCGCGAACAATATCGTGGTTCTCAACAAATGTAACGGCCCAACCCTCCAGCCCATTGTTAATAAGGGTTCCTCTTTGTGTCAGCGTTGTTAGCTTAAAGCCATAGGAATCGCAAAGACTTTTCAGTCTTTCCCTCAAAGGGAAATCAAACGCATGGACAGGGTTATCCGAAAAAGCATTGGTTTGTCGCAACCATTGTGTGATCGGCGCGTCTGAATCCCAATATTCGCCTACACCAAACGGCGAAAAATTCGTTTTGCCATTCTTGGTGTACAATCGCTCAAGAATTGCCGTGATGAGCCATGTGCCGTAACCTTTTACAAAATCATACCTGAAACCATCAAATCCAATCTCCTCGATCATCCATCGCGCATACTCCACTAACGCACTATACACAACAGGATTACGGTGACAGAGATCGGGCATACCCTCAAAACCTTCATCATCCCATCTTTCAAACCAGGAAGGATGGTAACAGGTCCAGTCGCGGTTAAACTTGCCGCTGCCGACGTCATATTTTGTCCAGCGTTTTTTGCCATCATATTCATTTATCTCTTCAACATCGGCACCGCTCGTATGATTCAGCACCATGTCTGCATACACCTGCATGTTATAGGCATGCGCTTCCGCTATCAACGCTTCTAATGCGTTCTTTGACCCAAACCATGTTTTCACTGAACCCTTCTGGTCTATGTTGCCAAGATCATAAAAATCATAAGGGTCGTAGCCCATAGAAACGCCGTTAGCAGCCTTGCACGCTGGCGGAAGCCACAATGCCGTAAAGCCGGCACCGCTTAGTTCTTTTACTTTTTCTTTTACAAAATTCCACCATTCAAATTCTTTATTTTCCAATTTGGGACAGTCCCAATAAAATGCCTGTAGTAAGACACCCATATGATTGAGTTTAAGTTTATCCGATGAAGATCCCCATTTCAAAGATCCAATACCTTCAGCATAACAGAAAGCCAAAGGAGGCCTGCTATTATAAGTTAGTGCAGCAACTTCGATTAGACGTCATAATATTTACAACCTTAACGACAAGACTAAAGTTTTTCCCCGGAGCACTTTCATTTGGCTGAACAGCTTATCTTCATTGTCGGAAAAGAATAAACCAAAACTTGAATTTACCTGCGCAAATAGCAAAACTTTTCAAGGACGTTTATGACGGAGGTAACTGGACCTCAGTGAACGTTAAGGGAACACTCGCCAGTGTCACCTGGGAACAAGCAACCACAAAAGTTGATTCCTTCAATACCATTGCCGCCCTCGTTTATCACATCAATTATTACGTAAGTGCACTCATAACAGTACTTAGGGCCGAACCACTGGAAGCTCATGACAAATACAGTTTTAATCATCCGCCAATTTTATCAGAAAAAGATTGGGAAGATATGTTGAATAAAACCTGGGACGACGCCGAAACATTTGCCAGCCTGGTCGAACAGTTGCCGGAAGCCAAACTCTGGGAAGATTTCTGGGGCAGTAAATATGGAAATTACTACAGGAATATTCATGGCGTGATCGAGCATACTCACTATCATTTGGGACAAATTGTTTTGATAAAAAAAATGTTGTCAAAGACAACCGAAGCCCAGCCATAGAATAAATCTAGTTTTATAACGTGCGAATCTCTTTATTGCTGATACTGTAACCTTTCAAAGTAACACATGAGAACAATAATATTCATTTCATTGCTCGCTATAGCTCTGGGTTGCACCGGTCCCAAAAAAGCAGTAACAACAAGCAACAAATTAAATGGCACCTGGATCCCCGTTAAACAGGAGATCGGAGGTAAAGAATTACCGGAAGCGGTTTATGGAAAACAAAAGCTTATCATCGCTGACAGCAACTATACATTTACGGCCGAAAGTGTTGACAAGGGAATTGTAAAATATGGTGGCAGCAATAAGATGGACATCTACGGTAAAGAAGGAATAAATACAGGGAAGCATTTTGCCGCCATTTATAAACTTGAAAATGAAGAATTGACGGTTTGCTATAACCTGGCGGGTGACAGTTATCCGGATGCCTTTGAGACAAAGGCCAGACCTACATTTTTCATGTCTGTTTTTAAGAAACAGCAGTAAAAATTTTGTGCGGAGAAAAAATATTTTCCTCTCCAGGCAACATTATTTCGTGTGCTGGTATCTACCATTGTCAGTAGCATTAATTTTCAGAATGAAAACGCTTATCTTTTTTTTATCCGGTTGCCTAATTATCATAGCCGCCTGTCAAAGATCTGCTTCCGATATTGATAATCGTACAAATAATTCAGAAGACACTATAGTAACGATAAGAGATACTCTTACTTACGAAGTTCTGACGGCCGATCCTGGCGGGTGGTTTGGGGTTTGGAATTTGCCTGGAGGGAATTTGATCAGCAATAGTTTAGATAGTGTTAACTATGGAAGTCCGGTTTATTTACCCAGTGGATGGAGATATTCAATCACCTCACCGGGGTCTTTTTTCCAGCCACTGCTATCTGCCGCGTCGCGTTCCTTTGCGGATGATATTACTGTCAACCTCTACAAAAATGACCATCTCATAAAAAGCGTTAAAAATGATGCGATGAAAGGCGTTGCAAAATTAATCGATGAAGTTCCGATCGATACCCTCGTCGGAACCGCTACAGATCCTGTACTCTCCTATGAAGTGTTAGTGAATGAACCGGACGCAACTAAATTTGAGTCGGACGCCTGGATTGGGCATTGGATGACTCCAAAGGCGGTATATAATGATGTAGATAATCGTTTGTTGTCGTCTTTATTTGCAATGCCATCCCAATGGAAATATAGTTTTAAACCAGAGCATCTGCCTTTTACCATGAAGTTGCAAGCTTCGCCTTATTCAACTGACGGTGGGAAAGTGACGATCAACTTTTATGTAAACGGGCAACTCGTGAAATCGTCTTCTTCCAGGGATTGGATACTTGACATGCAGTACCTGGTGCAATAAAATATAAATAAAGGCGAACAGGATTGACCTTATTGCCGTAAACCATAAACCATGTGACGGAAAACGAGATCATCGCGGGTTGTCTGAAGAAAAGTGCTATGTGCCAGCATTTGCTTTTTGCCCAGTATTCACGAAAGCTGATGACTGTTTGCTCCCGTTATGCCGGTACTTCTTCGGATGCTGAAGACATGTTGCAGGAATCATTCATTAAAATTTTTTCATCGATCCATCAATACAGATCCGAAGGTTCGTTGGAAGGGTGGCTTAGAAAAATTACGGTAAATACATGTTTACGAAAACTACGGAAAACAAAAATCAGGTATGATGACCTGGCCACTGTGGAAGCACTTAATGATGACGTACAACCTGATGTCATTTCGATCCTAACGGAAAAAGAATTAATTGGATTGATAAGCAGTTTACCGGATGGCTATCGTGTGGTGTTCAATTTAAGTGTAGTCGAAGGGTATAGCCATGATGAGATAGCAGCCATACTGGGCATTGAACCTGCTACGAGCCGCAGTCAATTGATTAAGGCCAGGAGACAATTGCAGAAGCAATTACTGGACCATCAAAAAACCATTTTGCGTCATGAAAGAAAAAGAATTTGATAATTTAATAAGAACGCGATTAAAGAACCACGAATCTCCCGTGCCCGCCGGCATGTGGGAACGTATAACGATCAAGGGGAAAAAACGAAAAGGCGGTCTTACTCCACGCTTGTATTTATTTGCCATAACATTTCTGTTAATTGGTGTTGCAGGGATTTTTTATTCTTCGTACATGCGTGACAAACCCAACAAAGATATTCTCTCAATTGAACGTAAAATAACCAAGAGCAGTAACAAAAAAAATCTTACCCGATACAATAGTAAAGGAGATCATTCTCTTAACACCCCGGGTGCCGAAAAATATGAGGATCCCGCAGTGATTGATAACCTCTACGCCAAAAGCCACACGAAAAACCTGGTTACAAAAACTGATAAAAGAAGAAAGAACCTCGCACCTGTCCAGGAAAAGTTTAAGCCGGCCGGGCATGTCGCAAATAACAGTAAAAGAATTCCCGATGACACGAATAATAACACTTCGGACAGTGTGATAAAAAAACGGGTTAACGAAACTACAGCCGTTGAATCAGAATCTGCAGACAATGCACAAAAGATACCAGTTGAATCCGGCTCTGACAAGTTCTCGGTTGAGTTATTTATGTCGCCTTCGGTGCCGGTTAACAGCGTGAGCTCAGACAACAAAGCTTATGAACAGGCCCTGAAAAAATCAGGCGCCATGCAATTGTCCTACACGATCGGCGTAAAAATCGGTTATTCAATTTCAAAAAGACTTTCTGCAAAGACCGGTGTTCAGTATAGCCAGGTAAACCAAAAAATGAGTTTCACAGACTCTGCAGGAAACAATTCCACGTCAAACAATCGTTACAGGAATATCGGAGTTCCCCTTGTTTTAGGTTATAAAATAGTCGCAGCAAACAACCTGGATGTTTATGTAAATACCGGGATCATACTGAATGTCGCTTCGAAATACAAAGGCACTATACCGTCGGCATCAGGTCAGCCTATTGATATAAAGAATGCGAACGTATATAACACCAATGCGAGCGCAGACTTCTATTTGGGAATTAACCTATCAAAAAAGATGAACAGCAGGACGGATTTTTTTGCGGAGCCCTGGATGAATTATCGTTTTAAGAACATGGTAAGTCATTACTATTCGTTCGACCAAAAAATAAACACCTTAGGTGTATCGCTTGGGTTAAGATATCGACTTTATAAAAATGAAATGCCCCGATGATCATTTACTACATAAATAGTTTCATATGAAAAAATCTTCATTGTACACACTGAGTATAATATGGCTTGGATTGATGATGTCGTGCAAAAAGGAAAAAGTTGCAGCAATCCAACAACCCGAAACCAGTGACCAGCTGCTGACAAAAATCGTCCGGACAACATTTCTCGGAGAGGTTTCGTTGGACGAGGTTATAAAATATGAGTACGATGGAACCGGGAAAATTATTTCAGAAGGCGATAAGACCTATGTGCGCGATGACCAGCAGAGAATTGTCCGAATATATAATTCCAATATCTGCGATGGAAGGCCCGATACCAAAGTTTATTATAGTGAAAAAGATCCTGGTGAGATCTCTTACACACTCTGTCCTTTAGATGCAATAAGTGCCATCGACAGTGTGGTGTATGTGCACGATAAAGGGCGTTTGATCAAGACTATGAGCTATATCCATTACTTTGTTACCACTGCTTATCCTGAGCATACTTCCCTGGAGAAATATACTGTTTTCAAATACGACGACGATGGCAACCTGTCAAAGGCAAATTTTTACAGCATTTCTCCCGAGAGTGGCGACACTATCCGTTGTGGCCAGTTTTATTTTAAGGATTATTATAAGACAGCCAATCCACTTTATACAAACGATGAGGCAAGAACGATCCAGGTCGGGTACAGTGGCCTTATTAACTCATCCAAAAATAATTTTTTTAGTGTGGGCGATTACACCAAAAACTATGAATACCGGCCCGATGGCCGGCCGCGCAGCGCAGAGGTCAAGTACGATGGTACGCTCGTCTATAAATTGACTTTTGTATATAATTGACTCTTTCTTCACCGGAGTGAATTATTTTTAGGATGAAATGAATATTAAGTGGATCCAGGTCATCACTTAAATTCGGATTAAACCACATCCTTATGCTCTTAAAAGCATATTGCTTACTATTAATTGTGTCGTTGTTGGTCGCCGCGTGTACGAAAGATGATCCCGTATCGGCGGGTGAGTCCAGGTTAACAATGACGATCGGCAGGTGGCACGATTCGGCTGCTTATGCATATTTCTATTACGATCAACAAAAGAGGCTTACCAGTCTCGTTGATAGCGAAAACACAAATTATTCCAAACGATTTGCTTCTTTTGTCTACGATGCCACAGGAAAATTGGTAAAATCAATATACACCAATGACGTAAATAATACTGTTGCCCAGGATTCCTTTTGGTACGATGATGATCGCATCATAAGGAAGACCTACTCCGACTCGTGGAACAATAGTGGCAACATCACATTTTCATATGATGGACAGGGAAGGTTAACCGGCGATACGTCATATTATAACAGAACGGGCAATCTCTATGGATTTACAGATTATACGTACGATGGGGATGACAATATGGTAAGCTGGCAAGAACATCACGATGAGCTTGGAGTCATGAAGAGCTGGGGGATCACCTCTGCATCTTATAACAATTCAATAAATCCATATTATGATTTGGGTGTACCCTTGTTTGTCATTACCCGTGATAACAGCGTCCTAAGTAAACACCTGAGAAAACAAGTGACATATTACGATGGCACGATCCAAAATTTTGTTTATGAATATTATCCCGGTGGCAATGTAAAAAAACTGACGTTAATAAGCGCACAATATGGATACACAGATAGCACCACGCTGGAGTTCTTCTACCAATAAAGTCCTGCGATTATTCTTGCAAGTAAAATAAATAGCAGACATTTTCGAGTGTTACCTTCGGAGGGCCTAAACGTCGCCTTGATGTGTGAACATCTACGATCCTTAGAGGATTATTTAAAAGCTAAAAAAATTCCCGAAATATTTCGTGGACAGGCCTGGTCAGACAATTGCCGGGAATGGGTGTACTTTGATTGTGTTCTTGACACTGAAAGTTTAAAGACAAAGTTCAACCTGCCGCCATTCGTGATCACGCACGAGAATACCGATGAAAGATCGGGAACAGAGCTTGGCTTGGTGTGTACTCAATGCCAGGACGCGATCATGGGTTTACATCCGAAACATTCTTCATCCTCAAAGATCACAATAACAGATGACGGGCTTTAAGATAGTAACAAAAGAAGGAACAGAGATTCACTTCAAGTTTTACCTGGACGACGCTCCTGTAACTTGCAAAGCATTCCAGAAAATTCTTCCTTATAACAGGATGTTCTATCATGCCCGTGTCTCGGGTCATGAGATCTGGATCGACAATGTGCCCCCACTTGACATAATCCAGGAAAATGCTTCGGTATTTGCCGGGCCGGGTGAAGTCGTGGTGGGTCCTTCAAAACCAAGCCGGGTCAAGACGGCGAATTGTTTTGGGATATATTATGGCGAAGGAAGAGGCCTGGATGCCGCCAACATTTTTGCCCGGGTCATTGATGCTGACATGAAAAAGCTGAAAGACCTGGGCGACAGTATCTGGAAAAATGGTCCGCAAGAACTACGGATAGAGGGTTTTAAGGAGTAGTTAAAAGCACCTAGTGTGAACAATAAAACTTTTTTTCCGTCATAAATATTATACCTTTGCGCACTTTGAACGTCCCTGGACCTAACCCGGTGCCGTAAGACCGGATTGGATCAAACCCTTCCAAACTTACCCCGCTGGTTATGTCATAGGTAACAAAAAGCATAATCGAATTGATACAGCTGAACGGAGCGTCGCAACGAAGCCTGCGAAGCAGGAACTCCGGGCGTTGCAGCCGGTCACCAAAAAGAAAAATCATCCATGAAGCTTTCACAATTTAAGTTCGACCTACCCTTAAATCTAATTGCTCAGCACCCTACGAAAAAAAGAGAAGATGCTCGCATGATGGTGGTCCATCGCCACACAGGACAGATCGAGAACAAACATTTCCGCGATATTCTTGACTACTTTGATGACAAGGACGTGTTTGTCGTGAATAACACAAAAGTTTTTCCCGCACGCATGTACGGGCGCAAGGAAAAAACAGGAGCCAAGATCGAAGTGTTCCTTTTGCGCGAGCTGAATAAGCCAAACCGTTTATGGGATGTGATCGTTGATCCGGCGAGAAAGATCCGTGTCGGCAACAAATTATACTTCGGCGAAGGGGAAGAACTCGTAGCCGAGGTAATTGACAATACAACGAGCCGGGGCCGCACTATTCGGTTTTTGTGGGAGAACAGTGAAGAAGAATTTCGGGGCATGCTTGAAAAGCTTGGAGAAACTCCACTACCAAAATACATAAAACGCAAACCGGATGATGAAGATAAAGAACGTTACCAAACGGTATATGCGAAGCATGAGGGAGCTGTAGCAGCGCCAACAGCAGGTCTTCATTTCAGCCGGGAGTTGATAAAACGCTTAGAGATCAAAGGAGTTCGTTTTGCAGAAGTGACACTGCACACCGGCCTGGGAACTTTCAGGCCTATTGAAGTAGAAGATCTGAGCAAGCATAAAATGGATGCAGAATATTATCGCATTGAAGATACTGCGTGTAAAATAGTGAACCGTGCCAAGGAATATGGTCATCGAATCTGCTCTGTGGGGACTACGACGATGCGCGCCGTCGAGTCATCATTTACCGCTCAAAAATTATTGAAGCCTTCGGAAGGCTGGACAAATATTTTTATCCATCCACCATATGATTTCAATATTGCGGATGCATTGGTCACAAATTTTCATTTGCCGAAAACCAGTTTACTGATCATGACATGTGCTTTTGCCGGTTATGATCTGACCATGGAAGCATATAAAAAAGCGATCAAAGACAAATACCGCTTTTTTAGTTACGGTGATGCTATGCTGGTTGTCTGAACCATGATTAATAAGATTAAAAGGATTTATAAGAAATTCAGCCTTCTCACTTCAGAAGGCTTTTTTTTACTCAGTATTGAACTTTTGCGATCCGACAGTTAAAAGTAAACTGAGCACCACGTGTATCATCCTTCGTGTCCTTTGTGATTCTTTGTGACCGTTTATTGCAAAGAGCAGGGTCACGAAGTGTACCAAGATCCACAAAGGGCACCAATTCGTGAA
>Ga0163162_10002249_pt1 | contig 18126 bp, 13 predicted proteins | sample S55metaG_FD_115310 | JGI IMG/M metagenome (GOLD analysis project Ga0163162, IMG submission 115310) | Switchgrass rhizosphere microbial communities from Kellogg Biological Station, Michigan, USA - S5-5 metaG | ecosystem: Host-associated > Plants > Roots > Rhizosphere > Soil | place: USA...
CTCCACTGGTATCATGGAATTTATGCGGGAGTGTGATGAACATGGAATAAAACCAATTGCCGGCATGGAGTTTCGCCGGGAAAAACATCTGCTATTTATAGGCATTGCTCAAAACAAGGAGGGCATGCGGGAACTCAACGAGTTTCTAAGCGAACATAATCTGGAAAAGAAACCATTGCCGGACACCGCACCACCGTTTAAAAATGCGTTTGTTGTTTATCCTAATAGCTATACCGCAGACCTAAAGCAAAATGAATACCTGGGCATTCGCTTTGACGAATTAAATAAGCTTTATGGTAAAGATTTGACTTTATTAAAAGATAAACTGGTGGCCTTGCAACCTGTATTTGTTTTAGATAAAATTGAATACCGTCTGCACGAATATCTGCGAAGCATTGACTTGAACACGGTATTAACTATGGTTAAGCCGGAGGACAAATGCACGACGACTGATATGTTTTTACCCCCAGGCCAGATGGAAGCAAAATATTCGCGGTACGCTTTTATACTTGATAATACGCGAAACTTGATGAATCGCTGTATTATGGACTATCCGAAAGGTCGGGTAAACTTAAACCGCAAAACGTTTACCGGTAACAAAAAAAATGATAAGGAATTACTGGAAAAGCTCGCTATGAGCGGTTTGGAGTATCGTTATGGCAAAAGCAATAAGGAGGCACTTAAAAAGGTCAAGCATGAACTGAAGGTAATTTATGAACTGGATTTTTGCGCATACTTTTTAATCACCTGGGATATTATTCGCTATTCGTCATCACAAGGATATTATCATGTTGGTCGGGGTTCAGGGGCCAACAGCATTGTTGCTTATTGTTTGAAGATAACAGACGTAGACCCCATTGAACTTAATTTATATTTTGAGCGGTTTTTGAATGCTCAGCGTACTTCGCCGCCGGATTTTGATATTGATTATTCCTGGGATGAACGTGAGGATGTGCAAGATTACATTTTCAAACGTTATGGCAGCCATCATACCGCTTTGCTTGGAACGATGTCGACTTTTAAAGACAGGAGCATAATTCGTGAAATCGGCAAAGTGATGGGATTACCCAAAGCAGAAATAGATAGTTTTACCGATCCACGAAAAGCCGCTGAAAATCGCAACAATCCAACATTTAAAAAAATCACCGCTATTTACGAGCGCATGTCAAATATGCCAAACCAACGTTCTATTCATGCAGGTGGTGTACTTATTACGGAAGACCCGATTACCTACTACACAGCTCTTGATATGCCGCCTAAAGGTATGCCCACTGTTCAGTGGGATATGTACGAGGCCGAAAAAATTGGATTTGACAAATACGACATTCTTAGTCAGCGCGGAATTGGTCATATCAAAATGGCCGTAAAGCTCATTGAACAAAACCAGCAGCGCAAAATTGATATACACCAGGTTAAGGTGTTTATGAAAGACCCCAAGGTCAATGCACAACTTAAAACAGGTGATACTATCGGCTGCTTCTATATCGAATCTCCAGCTATGCGCCAGTTGATTCGGAAATTGAATTGTGATAATTATCTCACCTTGGTTGCCGCCAGCTCCATCATTCGTCCTGGCGTAGCCAGTTCCGGCATGATGGGCACTTACATCAAATATCATCATGCGCCTCATACGGTAAATTATCTTCATCCGGTAATGAAAGAACAACTGGAAGAAACCTACGGAGTAATGGTATATCAGGAAGATGTGATAAAGATATGTATTCACTTCGCCGGTATGGATGGTACAGATGCAGATATTCTAAGACGCGGAATGAGCGGAAAATATCGTTCAAAAAAAGAGTTCGAGCGTCTCGTCGAACGTTTTTTTGAAGAAGCAAAAAAACTGGGCCGACCTGATGACGTAATAGCCGAAGTTTGGAGACAGGTATCTTCCTTTGCTGGCTACAGCTTCAGCAAGGCGCACTCGGCCAGTTTTGCGGTAGAAAGCTACCAAAGTTTGTTTTTAAAAACTTATTACCCCAGGGAATTTATGGTTGCCGTGCTCAATAATTACGGTGGTTTTTACGCCCGTTATCTGTACCTGCATGAACTTAAAAAGGCCGGAGCAGTCATACATCTGCCATGCATAAACAATAGTGACAGCATCGTTAACATCAACGGCATAGATGTTTATTTAGGCTTTGTTGGAGTACATGGATTAAATGAAACTTATATTAATCTGATTCCAGAAGAAAGACGGGAAAATGGCGTATACAAAAGTTTAGAAGATTTAATTAAGCGCACTGGTATAGGCTTAGAACAGGCAATTATCTTGATACGTGTTGGCGCTTTGCGATTTACCGGCAAAAGCAAAAAAGCTTTGCTATGGGAAGTTCATCTATTAATGGGTGCAAAAGTGAAAGCGACGAACGACGTTGAGCTATTCGCTATAGAAGCAAAAAACTACAGCCTTCCGGTATTAGTTAACACAACTTTGGAAGATACTTACCACGAATTGGAACTTTTGGGATTTCCCGTTACTATGACCAGTTTCGACTTATTGCAAACTGATTATCGTGGTGAAATTTACGCCAATGATCTTATCAACCATTTAGGCCAGTTGGTAAAAATGGTCGGCTGGTACGTGTGTGAAAAAACCGTACAAACTAAAACAGGTAAACTGATGTGGTTCGGGTCATTCCTTGATGTAGAAGGTAATTTCTTCGATACTGTACATTTCCCAAATACAACAAAAGAATACCCATTTACTGGCGCAGGCTGTTACTTAATTTATGGTAAGGTCGTTGAAGAATACGGTTTTGCCAGTTTGGAAGTATTAAAGTTTGCAAAGCTACCTATCATGATTAACCCTGTAATTGACTGAATATGGATAGATTCAAAATTACCTGTATTATTTCCGATAATCAGGTAGAGCTTCAGTTTGATATCAAAAAGATTCCTGGGGAAAAAGGCCCATGCTATATGGTGTCGATGGACGGTCTCTTCAAGGGGTATATCAAAAAGGAAAAATCCGGTACTTTCGGTCAATTGATGAACTCAAGCTTTACCGACGGCGATTTACTGGTCATAAACCAGGAATTGCAGAAAATCTCCAATTACACGATGAAATAAGCATTCAAACAGATTGTTTGGAATGTTGTTATAGTTAAAATCATCTACTAATACATGGCAACAAGAGGTACAAAAGTGGAAAGAAACTCCGTATCGGAGCAACCACATGAATTAGCTTACGAAGCAAGAAAAGAAGGAACTACATCTAAAACGGTAGAAGCCGCTAAAAAATCTGCCGGCTCAAATCAACGCAAAGCGGTTCAAAGCAAACTGACAGGAAAGAAATAATTGCCGAAACTCATAAAAATAGCCGAAGAAGAAGCCCCGATAAGGGGCTTTTCTGTCTATTTATAATATGAAGATTGCAACTTATAATATCAACGGCATTAATGGTCGTTTGGAAATACTGCTGCGCTGGTTAAGAGAAGCGCAGCCTGATATTGTATGCTTGCAGGAATTGAAATCGGAAAATCATAAATTCCCTGAAAGCGCTATTAATGAAGCCGGATACCAGGCGATCTGGCATGGTCAGAAAAGCTGGAATGGAGTAGCCATTCTGTCTAAAACTGAAATCAAGGAATTACGCAACGATTTGCCCGGCGATGATGAGGAATTTACCCATAGCCGATACATTGAAGCATTTGTAAACGGAATGGTGATCGGCTGCATATATCTGCCCAACGGCAATCCCTACCCAGGGCCAAAATTTGACTACAAGTTGCGCTGGTTCGAACGTTTAAGTGCACATGCAAAAGATTTAGTAGACCGTGATTTATCAGTTATCCTGATAGGCGATTACAACGTAATGCCAACGGAACTGGATACCTACAAACCTGAAAAGTATTTGGACAACGCACTCTTTAGACCGGAAAGCCGCAAAGCTTTTAGACACCTGGTAGACCAGGGATGGACAGATGCGATAAGGACACTATTCCCGAACGAACGGATATACACTTTTTGGGACTACCTGCGGGATGCCTACGCAAGAAATGCAGGCTTAAGACTCGACCACTTCTTATTAAACAAAGCAGTGGCAGGCAGGTTTACTGACGGCGGTGTAGCAAAGCATGTTCGTGGCTGGAAGGGCGCCAGTGATCATGCACCGGTTTGGATTGAACTGGCTGATGAATACACTAAAAAGCCCAAAACAAAAAAGACAAAGATCATTGAAACGGATACTAAAATAACTAAACAGCAAGGCGAAAAAACGAATTCAGAGCCTGTTGGTCTCGTAGAATTATTGAAAAACACACCGGAGGTTCCTATGCCAACTGCTGTTAAACCCATGAAGGCAATGCTGGTGGATGCACCCTTTGATCAGCCAGGCTGGATCTATGAAATTAAGTGGGACGGCTACCGCGCTGTTGCCATGGTTAACGATGGCAAAGCCACATTAACTTCCAGAAGTAACCTGGTGTTTAGTCAATTCGAGCCGATCAATAAAATACTCGAATCATGGAATTTGAATGTTGTCCTGGATGGTGAAATAGTAGCGCTTCACGAAGATGGGACTGCTGATTTTGGGGCATTGCAAAATTGGCGTAATAAAAAAGACGCTCACCTCGCTTATTACGTTTTTGACATTCTATGGTATAATGGACGAGACTTGACAGGGTTACCATTAACCACAAGGCGGGAAATTTTAGATGCGGTTCTGCCCCGTGACAGCGAAATGATTCGTCCAAGCCAAACATTTGATGTCGATGGAATAAGCTTTTTTGAAGCCGCTAAGAAAATGGGACTTGAGGGCATTATCGCTAAGCGGGCTGACAGTTTATACACTGCGGATGAACGTTCCCGCGAATGGGTAAAGATCAAAGCCAAACGCAGGCAGGAAGTGGTTATCGCCGGATTTACCAGGAATGAAGGAACAGGCAAGAATTTCAGTGCTTTGGCCATTGGTGTTTATGACCAAAAGGGCGTACTTCGCTATATCGGAAAGGTCGGTACGGGCTTTAACGATTCCAAACAAAAGGAAATGATGGCGCTTTTTAAGCCGCTAATTACTGATCATAGCCCATTTGATATTGAGCCTGACGTAGATGAAACCTCACAATTCAGGCCGAGAAGATTAGGCGCTAAAGCAACCTGGCTAAAACCTGAATTGGTTTGTGAGGTGGAGTTCGCCGAGATCACCAGCGACGGAAAAGTCCGACAAGCCTCTTTTAAAGGCATGCGCACGGATAAATCACCAAAAGACGTGGTGATGGAGATCGAAGCCGATACAGATGAGATTGTTAATACAGGTGATTCCAATCCAGTTGTAGATGTAGCCCAAACTGAACCGGCAAGTCCAAGCAAGAAGATAGTCAAACCTAAAGCCAAGAAAAGTCCGGCTAATCTATTAATCACCTCTACAAAAGAAACGGAAGAAGTAAAAGTTGATGGGCATCTGATTAAATTAACACACCTAAATAAACTTTACTGGCCGGAGGACAAGGTGAGCAAAAGGGATATGTTCAACTATTACCATCAGGTCGCACCATTGATGGTGCCTTACTTAAAGGATAGGCCAATGTCCCTTAATCGTTTTCCAGGCGGCATTCATGGTGAAAGTTTTTATCAGAAGAATGTTAAAGATAAAGCACCCGAATGGGCTGAAACTATGCCTCACAGGAATGGTGAAGGCGTTGATAAAGATTACCTATTGGGCAATAATGAAGCAACCCTGCTGTGGATGGCGTCTTTGGGATGTATCGAAATGAACCCGTGGTTTAGCCGGGTTCAGTCCCCGGACAATCCTGACTATTGTATAATCGACCTTGATCCCGACAAACAGCATTTTGACCAGGTTGTACAAGCTGCTTTAGAGGTTAAAAAAGTCTTGGATGCTATTGGCGTACCAAGCTATCCAAAAACTTCAGGATCAACGGGAATGCATATTTATATTCCGCTCGGTGCTAAATACACATACGATCAAAGCCAGCTCTTTGCGAATATCATTGTCAAACTGGTGCAAAAACAAATTCCCGAATTCACTACCCTTGAACGAATGATCTCCAATCGAAAAGGAAAAATGTATCTGGACTTTTTGCAAAACCGCCCTGGTGCGACGATTGCTGGTGTTTACTCTCTACGTCCTAAACCTGGAGCGACAGTTTCCATGCCGGTAACCTGGGACGAGGTCAGGCCGGGATTGACGATGAGAGATTTTACCATTCATAACGCTATTGACCGTTTAAAAGAAACAGGCGACCTTTTTGCCGGCGTATTGGGTGAAGGCATTGACCTCGCTGTCACCGCACAAAAAGCGCAAAGTGTTTTTCAATAAGCGATCATTATATTTGCTGGCTGACTTTTGGCGGATATACGAAGTCTTAGAATCAATTAAAAAGGCCCTGCTTCGGGCCTTTAATATTAATAATCTTTATTTTAGGAGTCATTTAACAGCCAACAGAGTTACTTTTTCAATGACCGGCGGTACTGCCAGCAATTCATCCGCGTGCGCCGTCAAGGCTTTAGGAATCTCACCGCCTAAGTGCGCGTCACGGCCGGCTTCATCAGTAAATGTATCAAATATCCCAAAGGTTGACGGACCGAGTTGCAAGGCATACCAACGAATGGTGCCAGGTTCGGCTTCTGCCAGGGCCAAAGCGCTTTTAAGAAAGTCAGCAAGTTGCTGTTCTTTACCGGGCTTGGCCTCCAAACGGGCCAGTAATGCTAATTTTTCCATTTGATTTGTGTTAATAGCAATCGTCGACGGCAATATACCGCCACGTTATCGCCACACTAATAGTGCCACGATCTGATTACAAGCCGGCGAAAAAGAGGTTGCTGGTTTAGATAATCTAAAAGGCAACTCCACATGCCCCCATCAAGGACATCATGGCATTATTTCTTAACTTTACTTTGATGGAAATAGAAAATTCAACGATTACTACTTATTCGCCTGCCGCCATTTTGAACCTGTTTAATAATTCTATTTCCATTAATCAGACCAAGCGAATTGTACAGCTAAAAGGAATTTACATACAGGGAAAAGGCAATCAATACAGCGGTTATTTTTACGATACCTTTCGGGACGAATCTTCTGATGCCGCTATTACCATCTTAGTGCCGCCATTGATCCGTAATGAATTGCAACCAAACAAAACTATAACAGTAAACGGTTTCGTTACCAGGCGCGTGATCAATAGTTCCGGCAGCATTCAGATACAGCTTACCGTAACTGATTTGGTTGAACAAACTCAAAATAAGTATAACGAGGACGATCTTAAAAAATTAGAATTAATGCAGCGTAAAGCTGTTTCCGGTTACCGCGATGTTTATAGCTGGCTCAAAGAAAAGATCATTCAGGAAGAACCATTTAAAATCGGCATTATCATCGGTAAAACGGGCATTATTGATAACGACATCAAACACCAGCTACGCGAATCCATCGGCTTTTACGATCTTTCATTTCACCGCATTAACTTAAGTTCTGAAGAAGAGATTATAACAACCCTTGACCGGCTAAATAATGAAAAATATGGGGTCATTGCGGCATCCCGCGGTGGTGGTGATAACTTAGACATCTTTAATCGGTACACGATAGCAGAAAAGGCCGTAGCCTTACAGGCCCTATTCATAACAGCCATCGGCCATAAAGACGATGTGACCATGCTTCAAAGAGTTGCCGACAAATCCTTTATCACCCCTTCAGAGTTAGGCCAGTTTTTAAATGATGTTTATAATCATACGATTGAAGACCTGGAAAACTCAAAGGCCAAACTGATTGAATCGGTTAAATTACAGCTGACAGCGAGCTATCAGAAAGAGATTGACAACCTGAATGAAAAACTCAAAGCTAATGAAGATTTGCGTTTGAAAACGGTACGTGACCTGGAGCATGTGTATAAAGAAAAAATGGACTTGCTCAACAGTCAGTTAGCGGGTGAACAAAAATTACAGACCGAACGGATCAGTATCTTAAATGAACAGATTAGCAATTACAAAAACCAACTTTTTGAATTAAACGGTAAAAGTTCAATTAACTGGATTAGGTTTGTAATTGCCCTTATAATTGGATTAATAATTGGATATTTCTTTAAAAAAAGTTAAAGACCATTCTTAGGCATTATCAATTCAATCCATAAGAAAATCTTCATTGAAAAAATGTTGATTTATTTCAGGTTATAAATTAGCTGGCGTTTTTTAAAGGCCGTGTCACCGCCCTCCAATATATTACATGCCATACTGTTCGTTTTACGATTGTCAATAGACCCTCTATCTACTATTGAAGTTTTTTCATTGGTACTCTTTAAGGGTATGATTAGTTCAGAATCACCCAGCACGGTAATATTCGCATTGTGAGTAACAATAATAACTTGCCTATGTTCTTTTATTCTTTTTAAGTTCTTAACCAATGTCTTATAAATAAACTCACTGTCAAGGTTGTCTTCTGGTTGATCGATAATGAGTGGGCAATTTCTCTTAGAGTACAATAGCAAGGTCAACAGAATAGACTGCTGTTGACCCATAGACAACTTCGAGAAGTCACGTTCTATGACCTCTGGCTTCCCATCATCACCGTGAATCACCTTTTTTATTTTTATAAATGGTTTGTCCTTAATTACAACACGCTCAATTTCCCCCAGTGTGGTTATGTGTTTTAACCGTAAAAGAATCTCCGCTGCTTCTTCAGAAGTAAAAATCGATTGGCCCGTGGCATTTACTATGGCGGTCAACACAGGCACATCATTTTTACGAATAGCTTTTATCAGGTCAAAGTATGGAACTTTTTCAACGATAATGTCTGCTTTTGCGACTTGAGCCGTGCGATATCCCATTGCCGTCTTTATGATTTCAGCCAGTTTAGGCGAAAGAACATTTTTATCTATCCTGAGTTCAACCTCATAATCAACTACCGAACCCTTAAGATTGGTATTGACTGTATGAATAAATTTAAAGCGTTCATTATACAATGCGTCGAGATTGATTTTGCGCTCACCAAGCATTTTTATCCTTTCTGTTGAAAGTTCTTTAAACTGTTGTTCCTTCAATCGCAAGTCCTTAAGTTTTGCGTCAAAGTCGCTGACATCTTTCGTCACTTTGCGAATGAAAGACATATCCAGTCGAACACCTTGCTCTTCAAGTTTAGTCCTTTTTCCTTCTATACGCCTAATTACTTCGACCTCTTTCGCTTTCCACTTTTCAATTTCAACCTTTAGCTGTTGCTTGAAAGCAGTCGAATCGATTACGACTTTGGAAGATTGTTGGGAAATAGACAATACATAGGCCTCCATCAGGCCAGAAACTGCTTTATATTCTTCTTTGCCCACAATAATGTCCGATTCACTGATTGATTGAATAGCCTCTGTCAGCAAATCTGTGTTTAGACCATCTGTAATATTCTGAACATGGGTTTCCAAATTTAATGACAATTCAGAGCGCAAGGTTCTCTCATTGGCAATTCCTTCTTCCAGTTCCACAATTTCTTTTGCCTTGTTTGTTTTCAGTGCTTCCAATTGGCCTTTCGCATGGTTATGCGCCTGCTCGATTGCGGGTATGTTGTCAATTTCAAGCTTAAGTCGCTCTTTTAAAGTTTGGTTCTCTAACAATTTGGTCCTGAACGCTTCGTCTTCCATCTCGAATGCAGCAGTATCCAAGAAGTTATCAATAAATTTCAATAGTATTTCTGGGTCTTTTCCGCATTGCTGAATGGTGGCAGCCGTTTCTCCCTGCCCAAAGCTTTCGATAGTAACTTGCTGTATTCCCTTTTGTGGATCTGTGAAATTAAGACTTCGGTTAAATTTTTGTTTTTGAAACTCAATTATTTGGCCGGCTTCGTCCTGATAAAACAGCGTAATCGTATCAGGCCAGACTTCGTTATCGACAATATTATCCCTGGTTGGATTTCCTGACACAGCCCTTATGCATTCGAGAATAGTTGATTTACCGGTACCACGCCCTCCAATTAAACTGTTGAAATTATCACTGAATTGAATTTTAATTTTATCTAAAATTCCGCCTTCAAACTCAATACCGACAAATTTTGGAAAGCTGGTGGGAATCGTTTCTTCTATCCTGACTCTCGAATTGGCATCAAGAAATGCAACCCTAAACGAATTAAAGTCAAGCGAATTCAGTTTAAGTCGTGTAAGTTTTTTTGTGCCGTTTAGATTTTTGCCAAATGCAGTGAGTTTATGGGCATCAGAGGACATAATCTTCGCGATATTATAGGAATTGTCTTCTTTTAAATGCTCCCTCCGCGCTCTGAATAACCGTTTGCGTTCGGCACTCTCATCAGATTCGGTAAACCAGTTCACCGCATTTTTATTGCCTATTTCTAAGCCATACAGAAGGTCATGTTTTAAAATGGCTTCCTTGAACGGCGTGTATCCCGGTGTATAATGCTCAAATCCGGCATCAATATCGATATGGGCTGCAATCCCGATACCTCCATATTTGCGAGCAAGCTCTAATGCCCCCGTTATTGTTGTATCGCATTGCTTTTTATCGTCCGAAAATTTTAATTCGCCATAAAAGGATCTCAGAAAATCATATGTTTCAAAATACATCAAAAAATGGCCTTGACTTGTGGAAAGTTCGATTCCAGGTATTACTAATATTTCTTTTCCGTCTGCGTATGAAATTGCATGCGGCACGTTGCCAATTTCGTTATGATCGGTTATGCTAATCACCGAAATATTTTCCTTAATGGCTTCATCAATAATATTTTGTGGTGTCATCAGAGAATCGGTTACATCATAAGAGGCCATGTGTCCAAATGAGTGAATATGTAAATCAGCGCGATAAAACTTGGCGCCGTTTTCTTGTCTTTGAATTTCTGTAAGGCTCATTTGTGTTTAAGGTTTAATGTAGTAAGGTAAGTAAAAATTTAAATAATATGTGAAGTGCTGTCCCTGCGGCCAGGCTTTCCACTATATCTTTTCTCGGAAAAGGATGCCGTTGCAATCCTTGACAGGTGACTTACCTATAATTTAATAAATGTCCACTACTGCACTTTTGCTTCGCTACAAGAGCATTCGTTTTTATTAAACCAGCTGAAATTTACAATTAAGAACTTCTTTCAGAACTTCACTTGTTTACCCGCTTTGCTGGGCAAAGCTGCGCTTGTCTTCATTCAGCACTTAATTAACTGCTAAAAGATCAATTGCTTTCAGGTGCTATTTTCCAAAGAAAACGGACAAAAGCGGCGTCAAGATCGGTCAGCTCGTTCGTACGAACGCATAATGTCCTACGCTGCGCTGCGGCCACCCTTCGGGACTTATAGTTCTCCCGCCCGGGCTTTGCGACCGCCTTTTTGACTTTCTTTTTTACCGTTTTTTCTTTTGAAAAATAGCTTTTTAAGGAAAGTCTTCGGGAAAAAAAGGGAAACGAAAAAACAAATTATTAACCCTTTTAAATCATTTAAAAAATGAAAACAGCAGAAAAAAATGCAACCGCAGTACAAGGTACAGCAGCAAAAAACAACCAAACCGCAAACAGAGTTGAAAACCGCCCAAGCCTGACAGGAAAGGAAGCCAAGGAAAATGAAACCGCTAAAAATCAAACACCTGCCAAAACTCCGGAAGTTGAGGCAGCCAAAACCTCCGATGTTAAGACCGGTAGCCCCGCTACAGTGGATAACCAACCCTCTAACATTGCACCATCTACAGCAGGACAAGAATTAAACGAAGCTCCGAAAGCCGAGCCGTCAAAAGCGGAAGAAGCTAAAGCCGAACCTGTAAAAGTAGAGGAGGTAAAAGCCGAGCCTAAAAAATTCGCATTGAATTTAGAGCAAACCTTAAAATCGGTGGAGGGATTGCATCGTTTGAGCATTCAGCGTTTAGCCTTAATTGCCCGTATCAAAACGTTAGAGGAATTTGAGGTTAAATTAGTTGAAGAAAACGACGAACTCGAAAGCAACCCTTATCAGGGCTGCAAGTTGATTATTGAAGATGACAAACGCCGTCAATTTGTAACCAACACCCCGAACCTTATCCGTATGGTTTCACAATTCATATTTGATGCCTGCCACGAAAAACTGGTTGACATTGAAGCGAACATCATTTTTCCAAATGCTTAAACAAATTATGCTCCCATCCCGAAAGCTATCGGGATGGTGAGCATTTTTTTTGGTTTATCAAAAAACAGCAATTCCTATGTACGAGCAATTTATAGAACTGACCAACCAAATATTTTGGGAAGGATATGCGGAAGCTTTGGCGAAGGACAACCCCGCACGTTTCCAGTTAGAATTAAGCGAGTTTATGAATACCTACCAATTTTAAGACAATGGAGGATAAAATCTTTTTACTGGTGAAAGTCACCATTAAAACCACCCATAAGAGCATACATGATGCTATACAGGAACTGCAAACCAAAACAGTTTTACAGGTAAGCAGCACCCCGAAGGTGGAAGTATTAGAAACAAAGATTATTGAACTGAACACAAAAAATTAAAGTCATGGCACATCAGATAAATTTCAATCAGAAAACAGGCAAAAACAGCTTTATGAGCGTAAAGGAAAAAGCCTGGCACGGGTTAGGGCAAATTATAGATCGCTATCCAACAAGCAGCGAAGCCATACAGCACGCAGGGCTTGACTACATAGTTGAAAAACGCCCTTTATTTACTTATGATACCGAAAACCATTTAGGCGAGGGAAGCGACGATATTATGATTCCTGAAATAGAAGTGCCTAATTTCTTTGCTACCGTTCGGGCAGATACCGAGCAGGTTTTAGGAGTAGTCGGTAATGATTACGAAGTAGTACAAAACCGTGATGCATTTTCGTTCTTCGATGCTATTGTAGGCGGTGGTGATGGTATTCTATACGAAACGGCGGGGGCATTAGGTAACGGCGAGCGGGTTTTTATCACTGCCAAATTACCCGAATATATTCGGGTAGGCGTTAAGGACTGGATAGAGCAATATTTGTTTTTAACTACTACCCACGATGGTTTAGGAAGCATTACCGCAGCATTTACGCCTATCAGGATAGTTTGCAATAACACACTTAACGCAGCTATGAATAACCATTCAGGGGCGATTAAAATACGTCATACAGCATCTGCCACTGAGCGGTTAAAACAAGCGCATACGCTTATGGGTATCAGTAAATCTTTAGGCGAAGAAATGGAGGGCTTATTTAATCAATGGGCGAAAGTGCGCATTACAGATGCCGAGGTGAAAAAATTGATACAGATTGCAATGGCACCTAACAAAGAGGTTTTAGAAAATTTAGCCGCGGGTAGATTAGACTTGCTATCTACCCACTACACCAATATTGTAGATAATGTTTATGAGTACGCTTTAGGCAGTCAGACCCAGCAGATGGAAACAACCGCAGGAACGGTATTTGGTGCGTATAACAGCGTTACAGGTTATTTTCAAAATGTGCGCAGCTTCAAAAGTGACGAAGCAAAGTTTAAATCTATCATGGACGGCACCGCCAAACAACGTGCGCAAATCGCCTTTAATCTTTGCCGTGATTTTGCAACGCAGGGAAGCGAAGTATTGATTTACAATTAATTGCTGATAAGGGGGAGCAATCCCCCTTATTTCTGAAATTCCCCGGCGGCGGGCTATCGCCCGCCCGAAGAACGCCCCCTGTTTTCTGATGGTTAATGATCTTGGTGAAAACAGGGGGCGGTGAATTATTTACGATTTGTTTATTTCCGATTCCGGAATTTCAACCGCATATCGCATAGACTCCGCATAAAATTTTTCTGTGCGCTCCCTTGGCTCCCCCTTCACCAAAGTCTTACCATCTTTTAAGATGAAATGGAATTTAGCGCCATCGAAGATGAACGCTTTAGTTTGAAGAAAACCTTCTGCCTTTTCCATATCAGGAAAATCTGTACGGCAAACAAAGAAGCCGTCAGGAGAATGGTAAAAAACGGAGTAAGTTGATGACGCCATAAGATAAGGTATACGCTAAAATAAAATATTTTCTTAGATTGCGCAATTCTTAGCTGGCACTTACCGGCTAATTGTGATAAGGTTTAGGTTAAAAATCCCTGGCAGCGAGTGCAAGGGATTTTTTATTTTAAAACCCATATTATAATTATACATTAAAAGAAAAGGGAAAAAGAAAGCAAAAGATCATTGCCCTAATTGGAAAAAGGAAACGGAATAAGTCACGAAGGGTAAAGTGAGCGAAGCTACTTTTATGCCGTAGTCTTTTGAGGATGTTTAAAAATCAACAAAAATGAGTGCCGTATTTTAGCTCCACTTTTACTCATTTTCTAATTTAATTTAACTGTTTTCAACTATTGCATTGCTGTTAAGCGAATTTCGACTAATGCTAATAGCGAATCGTAAATCGTTTGCCTATTAACATTAATATTGAAGGCTGCAAGTACGGTATCGTCAAATGCTATTCGGTCAATTTGTTCCAATTCATCTGCCACGGAAGTCATAATCGCCCTATTAGTTAATGGTTGGAATGCTTCCTTAATAGCCCGAATACCATCGTCGTTTAATACGGATATGTCCAATATATGCATATATTGTTTGATACGGTCACTACTAAGATCGAGCGCCCCCAGACCACGCCCAAACCCCATACCTTCGATGATAAACATAGATATGGCGCTATTCATAACAGCATGGTAAAGTTCAATATCAACTTCGTGAATTGGCTTTAATGGTACAAGCCGTTGATCTGAAAATGCCGGAGGATTTACCCTTCCCGCGAAAAGACGGTCACCATAATTGATAAATAATACAAGATCTGATATTTCATCAGTATCCATTTCATACCACAATAAATTAGTTCTTGATAATTTGGTAATATTTTCTGCGGTGTTAAATTTCCTTATCCAATTTAAAGCTCCGGTATGGCCTAAATCTATTAATTCTTCTTCTGTCCGTGAGCAGCAGAAAGCCTCTTTAGTAGCCGGCATACTTAATCGGATAAAATCAGCAGGGCCCTTAGCCAAAGGCTTAATATATTCTTGTTCAATGCCGTGGCCAGCTTTGGGATAAAAAAGCTCATTTTTACCCCTACGTTCACCTCTTTTTATAATAAACGTTTGTCGTAGTGGAACCAATGGAAGATCTAATATCCAATCGCAATTAACAAATTGGGCGTTACCGCCTAAACCCAATAACCTGAAACGGGCTATTTGTACAGGACTGACACTTCTTACTATTAAAGAATCATTTTGAGTTTGTCCAAGCTCAATTTGTGCGGCAAGTAATTGAATAGCCGTTTCGTCTCCTATCGCTTCAAGAGGTCTTGTTAGAATAATATATTTTACATCACTGCTTTCTTGCTCGGGATCAATCTTTTTATCCATGATAAGCATATTTGTTACCACTTCGCTATTGCTAAACCATCTACCCGCAGCAGAGGTAATTACACACTTTAAATCATAGTAGCGACCTAATAAATTATAAAAATCGTCACCCCAATCTGTGCCTAACCAAGCGTTGGTAATAATTATTCCTAAGCGACCATTTTCCGAAAGTAATGAATGTAATGAAAAAGGAAGGTACGCAGCAACATCAGCTCTTTTCGAAAAATTTGCCATGCCCATTCGTTGAATAATATCTCGCAAAGCATTACCATACTGATCCCTTCCAGCTTGCGCTACGAAAGGTAAATTACTGGTAATCGCTTCGAACTGGCCGAGCGTTTCAGAAAAAAGCTGTCCTGTTGATGGATTTCTAAAATCGATAATTGTATCATCACGAAGCGCAAATGCATCTCTTTGAAATATCCTTAAAGGAACGTGCATAAGTCCAGGTTTCGCAAGTGCAAACGTAGCTATTTGAATAGCTTGGGGATCTTGGTCACCTGCAAAAACTGCTCTTGATGCATTCTCTGGTGAAACAGCATTTAATAATTTTTGCTCTAAAGCAGCCCTAACAATTGTGCCGCTGCCACAGCAAGGATCAAGTAACCTATCATCCACAACATTGCGCATGCATATTTTTACGAGTAGACGAGCCAACTCAATAGGTGTAGGATACTGACCACGCAGTTTTCGGGTAGCAACCTCAACTGTTGCTTCTAACAATCCCGAAAGCTGTGCCTGGTCAACAGCTCCCAACCTCAAATCAGAAAGCAAACTATTAAATTGCTTCAGTTGGTTCCACGCACGATCTGTTATTACTGATAGCCCTAAACTATCCGAAAAGATTGTCCAAAAATTACAATCTTCAGATAGTCTTTGAAATATTGTTAAAGCTTGAGCAGGAGTAGTGTCTTCGGCAATTGTAGAAACACTTTGTGCGCGAATATCGGTTTCACGTAATATATGAGCAAATAACAGTTTACCGATCCAATTGGAAATAACAACCTTGGCAAGAACCTGTTCCTTATCATTTCCGCCATATTCTGCACGGTAATTATTCCACCATACAATAACATTTGACCGGAAACTACTATTACGGCGCATGGTGTCTACTATCGCTTCCTTAACTTCAGATGCGTTTTCGAGAATCAGTGACGTAACACCACCACTACGATATGCCTCAACAAATGGTCTTCCTTCTAATTCGCCCCGATCAAAAAGGTCATTTAAGAAGTTAAAAATTTCAGTTGCTAACGATTCCCATCTTCCACGATTTTGAAGAACTGTTGATCTTGTTGTAATGTCTGCTAAAGTATTCCAAACTTGGGAGCGATCAAAGTTGCCATTTATCCTATTTCGAACATAAAGATGAGCGCTGGACACGTTCCATAAAACAAAACTATCTAACCCAAGAGCATTCGCCTTTATTTCAGCATTATGCCGAAATTCGCCATCACTTATACTTGTATCAGGCATTTTAAGTTCCCATCCCTGTAGTATGCGTGCGGTTTCACGGTCGCCAAATAATAAAACATCAGGGAATAAGCTGCCTCCATCCACTCGAACAGTTTGTTCGCCGCCAGCATCTTTTATGGAGCGATTATTAGATGTTGCCAAGGATTTTAGGTGGCCAATCAGGTCAATTGCCCATGACCTTTCGTTATAGGTAGCTGTGGGATTTCTCATATTGCTATACTCGGTTCATCATTGATCACCAAGTTAACATCAACCATACCTTTTTTATTAAGTTGATTTGTACCGGATGAGGGTTGTAATTCGGAAAATAATGCAGGGGGTTGTTGCTTAATTTTAAAAGCTTGTTCTACCTCCGCTAATCGCTCCTTCGCAATTTTTATATAATCAATGTTATTTTCCTTGAACAGATGTACCTCTTCATTCTTTTCAATCCCGATAAATCGGCGTTGTTCCAAAGCCGCTGAAACCAAAAAACTGCCACTACCAAACGCATTATCAAGCACTACGTCACCCTCCTTAGTAAACATGCGAATGAGGTATCTTCCAAGCGCTACAGGTTTTTGTGTTGGATGCCAAACTTTACCACCAGTTTCACTTTCAGCAGTTTTACAGTACAAAGTATCGGTAGGAAATCGCTCACCCTCGCTTTTAACGAGAACAGGTTTAAAATCTCCGTAACTACCTGTAAATTGAGCTTTTCTTACACCTTTATTGTAAGGTTCGCCCGGTGACATTACAGGGTAATAATTCGGCTGGCTACCATAAAAAATACAAATATCTTCATGTTGGCGAAGTGGTTGACGGCGAGCATTAAGGAAATTTGTAGGCTTACTTTTCACCCAAACAAATTTGTATTTAAACCACTGCTCGTTACTCAGTATAAGTTTTGCTGTAAAAACACCTTGAGAAGACAATGCTATAACACCTTTGGGTTTGATTATTCGACGATATTCTTTCCAAAGTGCTTCTAACGGAATAACACTATCCCACTTATTCTGCGTAGTCCCATAGGGTAAATCGCACAAAATCATATCTACCGAAGCATCGTCGATTTGTTTCATGACCTCAAGGCAATCTCCCTGAAATATTTCACCTCCACGGTACCTCATCCTAATTCTTTATCACTATTTATAAATTAAAAAATCATAAGCTGATTACACAACTTATCTATATTAAAGGTTACCACAAATTAAATCATTTTACTGGCTTTTAAAGAGATTGTGGAAAAGCAGTTGTTTGTACAAAACTTCAATTACTGTCAATTCTTAATTAGTACTTAACAATTTTGAATACCTTCAACGATTACAAACATAGTAATTGCTAAATAAATTAGCAAAATAAATGAATTTAATTTCTTTTACCTTTACCAAAATTTTTGAAGTGGCTTACGCAGAACAACAGGATATA
>Ga0163162_10002251_pt1 | contig 18116 bp, 14 predicted proteins | sample S55metaG_FD_115310 | JGI IMG/M metagenome (GOLD analysis project Ga0163162, IMG submission 115310) | Switchgrass rhizosphere microbial communities from Kellogg Biological Station, Michigan, USA - S5-5 metaG | ecosystem: Host-associated > Plants > Roots > Rhizosphere > Soil | place: USA...
GGATTCGGCACAAACTTTTCGCGGATAGATTAAATGATTAAAGCGATATTTGATCGGCAACCTCGGCTCTAAGATAGATATATCTTAGGGGTAAACCTATACCACTTTGTGGTAAGTTTCTGAGAATTTATTGGTGGTTTTTGTGAAAAAGCGAACGGTTATCCACATTTTGAGTCTAAAAAGCGAAGCGGAATTGATTACGATCAATTCCGCTTCATCATTTTGTCCAATTCTCTACCGTCCGAAAAATTTATTGATCGCTTCAACGCGGTTATTTACATGGAGTTTTTCGTAGATGTGGTACACATGTTTGCGGACCGTTTCCTGGCTAATGAAAAGATGCCCTGCAATTTCCTTGTACAAAAGTCCTTTTGCTAACAGTTGCAATATCTCGTTCTCCCGGTTTGATAAAATATTGATAGACTTTCCCTGCGAACTGCTGGCTTCCATCGCCTTTGTTTGAAATACGTTCACTACTTTTCTTGCGATCTGGCTGCTCATCGGGGCACCGCCTTCATACAATTCTTTGATAGCGTCGAGCAGCTTACCCGGCGTGGTCTTCTTCAAAATATATCCGTTGGCCCCTGCGCTTAGCGCTTCAAATATTTTTTCATCCTCTTCATAAACCGTACACATCATAAATAATATTTCAGGGTATAACGGCTTCAACTCCCTGATGCAATCAATTCCACTTTCATTTTCGCCGAGATTGATATCCATCAATACCACCTGGGGTTTGATTTTGGGAATTGTAATAAGTGCTTCTTCTAAACCTGAACAGCTACCTACTAATTCATATCCTTCGGCCATCAAGATGATCTGCTCTAGCGCAGACCTGATTTCATTATTGTCATCAACGATACATACAGCAATTCGCATGGTGTAAAGTTCTAATGAATTGACGGAAAAAAAATACCATTTTGTGGTAATACCACCCTTGCACTTACCGTTTTTTACACTTTTTTTGCGGGTGCGAACACGATATATTTTTCGTGAAAAAAACTTTCTGCAAAAATATCGAAGATTTCCAATACACGCGGCCGGGTTCCGCTCTCGGCAATTTCCTGCGCCAGGTCTCCACCCTTAAGACAAATCAATCCGCGGGGTGAGTTCGTTGATCCATCGTCTTTCATTTTTGTGTGGTCCGCTTTTTTCAGCAAAGGTTTTGACCAGGTCCACAGATCTTTCAAAGGAGCGACTGCCCTTGATACCACACAATCAAATTTTCTTTTCCTGATTTCTTCTGCCCGGGTATGTTCAATGGTGACATTATTCAATCCAATTTCGCCGGCGACCGACTCAACTACCTTGAGTTTTTTTCCGATGCTGTCAACTAAGTGAAATTTTGTTTCAGGGAAAAAAATCGCCAAGGGTATTCCGGGGAAACCTCCGCCGGTTACAATATCAATCACTTCATCTCCCTGATTAAATTCAAAGGCGGCTGCGATGCTGAGAGAATGTAGCACATGCTTTTCATAGAGGCCATCAATATCTTTTCGTGAAATCACGTTGATCTTATTGTTCCAATCGCGGTACAAGCCATCTAACATATTAAGTTGCCGCAATTGTTCCGGCGTAAAATCTGTAAAGTATTTTGTGATCAATTCCAGCTTGGTCTCGGTTTTTTCCATAATGCTGGTGCAAAGATGAGATAATACACGAACATCCAAATATCGAGTAATACCCACCAGCTGAATAAGTCTTTTTCATGTAGTTTTTTCATCGCCCGGTAAAATACGATTCCCTGGATAACCAGGCGTATTCCAAAAAGGATTAGCGCGAATTTCCAATGAATAAATAATGCACATATAAACAATGGGTAGAAGAAGAAATGCGAAACAGAATAAAAGCCGAGAAGTATTTTGTGAGATGGTTTATAAAATTTTCCCGTGCTATAGTGACGTGTTTTTTGTTTCATCCAATCACCAAAAGATTTCTTTGGTTCCGATAGCGTGAATGCTTCCGGATCAATCACGATCCCGGTGTTATCTCTTGTCGCCACCATGTTGATGAATAAATCATCATCACCGCCAGGTAAATGATTAATATTGGAGAAACCTTTATTGCGAAAGAATAATTCTTTTTTGTAGGATAAATTTCTTCCCACTCCCATATACGGAGCACCCGCCAGCGCATAAGATAAATACTGCAATGCCGAATGAAAAGTTTCAAACCGGATGATCTTATTTAGAAAACCGGGTTTTGGACGGTAAGGACTGTAGCCCAACACAATTTGAATTCCATTGTCATATCCTTCCTGCATTTTCTGTATCCAAAATTCGCTCGACGGAACACAATCGGCATCTGTTAACAATACGATTTCATGCCTGGCTTCCTTGATACCCATACTTAATGGATATTTTTTCCCCGGAATTCCAATGGCTTCATATTCGAGATTGACGATATGCAGATCCTTGAAAGTTTTTTTGAACTCGTCCAGCAGATAGCGTGTATCATCCTGGCTGTGATGATTGACAACAATCACCTCGTGTGTACTGCGATAGTTTTGCACCAATGAGCCCGGAAGGTTTGCGGCGAGATTGCCCGCTTCGTCCCTTGCACAAATTATCACACTCACCGGATGCTCTTGCGATTTGTCGCGCGCCGGTTGTTTAAAAAATGCCAGTCTTTGGAAAAAAAATAAATAGTAAAAGAGTTGAATAAACGTAACTAAACTGAAGGCAGTAAACAAAATTTCTCTCCACGAAACATGGGCGTACAGTTGGTGCATAAGCGGGTTTTGGCTAGTTCACGAAGATAATCATTAAGTTGACGTTTGAAAGGAGAGTCGGCAGTGAGAAGTTGACTGAATTGAAATGTAGATTACACCAGTTGTCTGTCGACCGCTCACTGTCAACTATCGACGGTCATCTGTATCTTGCGTCCTCATGGCGGCATTACAATTCGAATTACAATCAACCGATCAACACTCGAAAGCGAGAGCGGGTATTCTCAAAACTGATCATGGCAACATCCTCACCCCGATATTCATGCCCGTCGGAACTGCCGGCAGCGTGAAAGCGGTGTCAAATCATCAACTGAAAAACGACGTTCACGCTCAGATTATTTTAGGAAATACATATCATCTTTACCTCCGGCCGGGACTCGAGGTGCTTGAAGGCGCAGGGGGGCTACACCGGTTCAATGGGTGGGACCTTCCAATTTTAACCGATAGCGGAGGATACCAGGTTTTTTCGCTATCCGGCACCAGGAAAATTTCTGAAGAAGGCGTCCTTTTTCAATCACACATTGACGGCTCCCGTCATTTGTTTACTCCGGAAAATGTAATGGATATCCAACGGACAATCGGCGGCGATATCATGATGGCTTTTGATGAATGTCCGCCTTCAACAAGCGATCTCGATTACACCAGAAAATCTATGGAGCTTACCCACCGGTGGCTCGATCGTTGCCTCCTTCGTTTCAATTCTACAAATGATAAATATGGTTACTCTCAAAATCTTTTTCCCATTGTACAAGGTGGTATATACGAGGATTTGAGAAGACAATCGTGTGAATTCATATCTTCAAAAAATGCCGTTGGAAATGCCATCGGAGGGCTAAGCGTTGGCGAACCTGATGATTTGTTGTATTCCATGACTGCATTATGCTGCGAATATCTTCCCAGCGACAAACCGCGATACCTGATGGGAGTCGGAACTCCATGGAATATTTTGGAGTGTATCGCATCAGGTATCGACATGTTCGATTGCGTAATGCCAACACGCAATGGAAGAAACGCCATGTTATTTACTTCTAAAGGAGTCATCAATATCGACAATAAAAAGTGGGAAAAGGATTTCTCGCCAATTGATGACGGAATCGATTCCGAAATAAGCAATCAATACAGCAAGGCCTATTTAAGACACCTGATGAAAAGCAAGGAAATATTCGGACTTACGATTGCCAGCGTTCACAACCTTGCTTTTTACCTGCATTTGGTAACGCAGGCGAGAAAACATATTATGCAGGGTGATTTTCTTTCCTGGAAAAACCAGCAGATGGCGGTGTTGCAGGAGCGCCTTTGAAAATGGTCATGATTGGGAGCATAGGAATACCATATTATAACCATAAGTCTGTCATAAGTCCACCATAAGTATACCATAAGTTCACCATAAGTATACCATAGGTTCAGCATAAGTCCACCATAAGTCTATCATAAGTCCTCCATAAGTCGGGAACGCTTTTACCATATGTCATCCATAAGACTAGCATAGGTGATCCATAGGATTGAACAGGATTATCTTCGACAAATCCGCGTAAATCCGTAAATCTAGGGAGAACTGTTTAGCGAATTGAATAGAAAAACCTCATCTCCGCGAAATCCGCGTAAATCCGTAAATCCGCGATTCAAAATGGTTGCTTACTCCTCCATACATTATTTCCTTCATTGATATCAGGCAGTTGATTGTCCGGATCCAGAGTTACCGTTTGTATTTTACTTGTGGAGTTAAATGCGAATTTCCAGGTGTTACCATGTTGCCATATTTCTACCGGCAGCCTGATTCTTGAAGTTTTTCCATTTTCTTCTTTCACTTCAACAGTCACAGGCATTGGCAGTTTTTCCAAATTTTCGATCGTGATAAGTGCCCCGTGCTTTGGATCATTTTCAATATACTCAACTCCTCTTACGCCGAGGTCGAGTTTCCAGTTGTTAAAAAACCATCCGCGCCAAAACCAATTCAGATTTTCACCACTATAATTTTCTATTGCGTGAAAGAAATCCCAGGGAGTTGGGTGTTTATACGCCCAATTATTGATATAATATCTCAGGGCGGCATCAAAACGTTCTTCTCCCAATATTTCACTTCGTAATAAGTCGAGGCCCATTCCCGGTTTCGAATACAAATTTGTCCCAATCCTCGCGACACTTGTTACGTCGGCAATCGACATCACACTTTCGGTCGGTTCCTCGTATGTTCTTCCTACATTATGTCGATTAACTGCGCCTTTATAAAACTCTCCATGATTAAAATATTTCGTTGCCAGACCATTGATAAACGTATTGAAGCCTTCGTCCATCCAGGGATACTCGCGTTCGTTGCTGCCGACAATCATCGGGAACCAGGTGTGTCCGAACTCGTGATTTGTTACGCCCCACAAACTTTCGCGTTCATCCAGCGCGCCACAAAAAACGATGCCGGGATATTCCATTCCATTGACATCGCTTGCTACATTTACTGCAACTGGGTATGGATATGGATACCATTTCTGTGAATAATGTTCGATACAACCCTTTGTGAATTCGGTTGAGCGTTTCCATCCGGAATCGAGTGCCACTTCAACAGGATACACTGACATCGCCAATGCTTTTTTTCCATCAGGTAAATTTATTCTCGCCGCGTCCCATACAAATGATGATGATGCCGCCCACGCAACATCTCTCGAATTGAAACATTTAAAATGCCAGGTGAGTTTATCTTTCGCTGGTCGCGAGTTGCGATCTGATACTTCCTTTTCAGTTCGGATCATAATTGTCTTATCACTTTCTTTGGCAAGTTTTAATCTTTTGATCTGCTCGTTTGTCAACACTTCAGAAGGGTTTTGCAATTCACCCGAAGCCACAACGATTTCTTTGGCGGATGTAGTGATATTAAAATCAAAATTGCCATACTCCAGGTAAAATTCACCGGCTCCGATATATGGAACGATGTTCCATCCGACAATATTATCGTACACGCACATGCGCGGATACCATTGGCCGATTGCATAGATCCATCCATAGTGACTTTCTAATCTGCCCAGCCTGTCCGTGCCGTACTCAGGAACTTTAAATGAATATTCAATCTTGAATTTTGCAGAATCGCCATTTGCTTTGATCGATTTCGGTAAGAGTATCTGCATCCGTGTGTCTGAAATTTTGAAATCTACCTTTTGCTCTTTTCCATCATCGATGATGGAGACAGATTTGATATTGTACCCGCCATTAAAATCATCACGGTTTGCATAACGGCCGCCAGCCGGCGCGGTGGTTGCATTTCCACGAGAGTCAGCCTTGTAAATATTCTGATCCAGTTGAAGCCATACGAACGATAATTTATCCGGGCTATTATTTTTATACGCGATGATTACTGATCCGCTGATTTCATGGTTGATATCATCCAGCACAACGTCTATTTTGTAGTCCGGGCTGTTCTGCCAGTATTTTGGGCCGGGGACGCCGCTGGCGCTGCGAATATCGTCGCCGTTAGAAGGATAAAATAATGGTGCAAAGGCTTCATGTTGATCATATTTCGACTGCGTCTGAGCATTTCCGTTCAATGATAGCAATCCAGAGCCGCACAGGATAACGAATAAAAAAATTCTCCTCATATAGTAGTATAACGCGACAAAGATAATTTTTCATCATAAAGTGGGTAGGGAAATTTGATAAGCGGGCAAGGGTAATGAAAGAAACAAATGATGCTGACGAAATGTGAATTCGGGTACGACGTATCGAGTATTTTTTAACACTCAATTATTGTATCCGGGCCACCTTGACTTTTTCCCATTTTTACCGACCCATCAGCACAGTTATCTCATAATTCGGTTTATATTTATTTTTTTTTGAAATATTGCTGTTGCTTCTATATGGGAAAATCTTCGATCGTTGTAGTTGGAAGTTCTAACACTGATATGGTGGTGGTTTCCGACCATCTTCCAGGCGCGGGTGAAACTGTTCTGGGCGGACGATTTTTTATGAACCCGGGTGGTAAGGGTGCAAACCAGGCAGTAGCAGCGGCGCGGTTAGGCGGTACCGTTACTTTCATTGCAAAAACAGGTAACGATATATTTGGAAAACAATCACTACAATTGTTGCATGCTGAAGGCATTAATACATCTTACATACTCGTCGATAATGAAAACCCTTCTGGTATTGCGCTGATCACAGTAAACAGAGACGGCGAAAATTGTATTGTTGTTGCTTCCGGATCCAACGCTGCACTTAGTGTATCCGATCTCGCCGCATTAAAAGAAATTATTCAGAGGGCAAATACTGTTTTACTTCAGCTGGAAATTCCATTGAGTACGGTGGAATTTGTTGCTGCTACAGCAAAGGCAGCCGGAGTAAAAGTGATATTAAATCCGGCTCCCGCGACTCATTTGCCTGATCAACTTTTAAAGAACGTGGATATTATCACGCCGAATGAAACAGAGGCCGAGATACTCACGGGAATACCTATTATTGACGAAGTTTCGGCGACTCTTGCTGCTGAGAAATTAAAAGGCAAAGGAATAAAGACTGTGATCATTACGATGGGTGCTCAAGGAGCTTTATTGTTGAATGACGAGTGTTGTAAAATCATCCCATCCATCAGCGTAAAAGCGGTTGATACCACTGCAGCCGGAGACGTATTCAATGGAGCGCTGGCGGTTGCATTATCAGAAAATAATTCGATATCAGACGCAATCAGTTTTGCGTGTAAGGCGGCGGCAATTTCTGTCACGCGTCTTGGCGCACAGGCATCCGCACCTTATGAGCATGAAATCATTTAATCGCCTCAAGAAAATTTTTTGACAACAGAATTATGAAGAAATTATTTTTCCTTTTGTGTTTTTCGTGGTGGCAAATTTCAATCGCCCAAAAACCAGTACCTGTTATATTCGATACCGATATTGCACCCGACTATGACGATGTTGGCGCAATGGCTTTGCTGCATGCGTTTGCCGACAATGGCGAAGCAAAAATCCTGGCAACAATATCCTGTAATGCTTTTGAAACGACGGTGCCGACTTTGAGTGTGTTAAATACATATTTCAAACGTCCGGACATTCCGATCGGCATTACAAAAACGAAAGAGCCAAATAAATTATGTCAACAAAAATGGGCTGAAGCAATCGTTGAAAAATATCCGCACGCTGTTAAGTCGAACGACGAAGCGGAAAATGCTATCACGCTTTATAGAAAAATACTTGCAGCGCAACCAGACAAAAGCGTTACAATTATCACTGTCGGATTTTTCACAAACCTGGCGAATCTTCTCGATTCAAAGGCAGATCAATATTCTTCGTTGAACGGTAAAGACCTGGTCAGTAAAAAAGTAAAACGACTTGTGTCAATGGCTGCAAGAATTGATACGAGTAAAGTTGGCGGATATGAATTCAACGTGCTGGTAGACGCGCCCGCTTCAAAAAAAGTTTTTCGGGAATGGCCGACGCCGGTTATCATGAGTGGATTTGAAATCGGTGAGAAGATATTGACAGGGATTCGTCTTATCAACAACAATTCAATTCAAAACAGTCCGGTCAAAGACGCATTCCAGGTTGCGCTCACAAAAGATAATAATAAACTGGGTCGCAATAGTTGGGATGAAACGGCTGTACTGGTCGCCGTGCGGGGCATGTCACCATGGTTTACGTACAAAGAATTAAGCTTTGATGTACAAGACAACGGACGGAACGTAATCATACCGGGGAAAAAGTTCATGTACCTGCAATTCAAACAGACGCCTGCTGAAATCGGTAAATTGATTGAAGATTTGATGATGCATCAACCCAAATAATTTCGCAATGAAAAAAATAGTTGCCATTATTATTTCAGTAGTTAGTTTGGTGGATGGATTTAGTCAGTCTACAATAACGCTGACGAAAGCTCAACTAAAAGACAAGATCATGGGTGGTTGGGCCGGACAAACTATCGGCGTCACCTTCGGTGGCCCATACGAATTCCGTTTCCAGGGAACATTTATTGGGGATTACCAGCCGCTGTTATGGTATGATGGCTATCTGAAAAAAACGATGGTTGAGAATCCTGGTTTGTATGATGATTTATATATGGACCTGACATTCGTGGATGTTTTTGAGAAATACGGTCTCGATGCCCCGCTTGACTCGTTTGCAAATGCGTATGCGCATGCGGGTTATATGTTGTGGCATGCAAACCAAGCCGGTCGCTATAATATCCTGCACGGGATCAAGGCTCCGCAATCCGGGTATTGGGTCAACAACCCGCATGCTGATTGTATCGACTACCAGATTGAATCGGACTTCGCGGGATTGATGAGCCCGGGTATGCCGAACACTGCATCGAAGATCAGTGATAAGATCGGGCATATCATGAACTATGGAGATGGATGGTATGGCGGCGTTTTCGTTGGCGCTATGTATACTTTCGCGTTTGTATCAAATGACATCAATGATATTATCAATAAAAGTTTGCAAACAATTCCAGAGCAGAGCGCATTTTATAAATGCATTAGTGATGTGATCAATTGGCACAAAAAATATCCAAACGACTGGAAGCAGACATGGCTCGAAGTACAGAAAAAATGGGCCAATGATATTGGCTGCCCGGAAGGAGTTTTTGTTCCGTTTAATATTGACGCTACTGTAAATGCTGCGTATGTTGTGATGGGGTTGCTCTATGGTGATGGAGATTTTTCGAAATCGCTCGAAATTTCTACACGATGTGGACAGGATGCGGATTGTAATCCGTCTACCGTCGGAGGAATTTTAGGAGCACTCAAGGGTTACAATAAAATTCCTACATACTGGAAATTGGGATTGAAAGAAGCGGAAGGAATCGATTTCAAATACACAACCATGTCGTTGAATGCAGTGTATGAAACCAGTTTCAACCATGCATTGAAAAATATAGAACGCAACGGCGGAAAAATTGCCGGCGACAATGTCGTAATCAAATTACAACAGCCGATAGCTGTAAAATTTGAAAAAAGTTTTGAAGGTCATTTCCCGGTTTTGAAAAAACCTGTCTCATGGTCGGCTAATAAAGATGAGATCAATTTTGATTTCGAAGGAATTGGTTTTGTATTGCAAGGAGATGCCTCACAATGGGGCCGCGAATCAGATTATGTTTTCAACACTGAACTTTACATCGACGGGCAGCTTGTTGAATCGCCGCAGTGGCCGGTGAGTTATACTACTCGTCGATACGAACTTTGCTGGAAATATAAATTGCCGAAAGGAAAACATTCCGTAAGAGTAAAAGTTTTAAATCCTTCAAGTGAACACGAAATCAGGTTAGGCGATGTCATTGTATATTCTGATAAGCTGATAGATGGTATGAGTCAGAATAGAGATTGATGCTGACGCGCTGGTTCAAACAAAGAGAAATATTCAATATAGGCTCTTTGTGTCGTTGCCTTTTGCGCCTTCGCGTAAAAGTTTCTGCAAAGGCGCAAAGAAAGCAAAGCGGCAAAGGGTCCCTGGCCACTCCAGAATAGAATATTGCTTACTAAGAATTTCGTCCGGACAAAAAGAATTTTTTTTCAACGCCTAAATCGCGCTTCTATGTTCATCATCGAAAATTATTCCGTCGCAGTGCTGTTTTGTTTTATCACGATGTTATGCTGGGGCTCTTGGGCCAACACGCAAAAGTTAGCAGGGAAAACGTGGCGTTTTGAATTATTTTATTGGGATTATGTGATCGGCATCGTGTTATTTTCTTTAATCAGTGCATTGACGCTGGGAAGTTTTGGTGACAGGGGGAGGAGCTTTGCCTCGGATATCTCACAGGCGACGTCAGCAAATATTATCAGCGCTCTAATCGGTGGTATTATTTTCAATGCGGCTAACATTTTATTTTCTGCGGCAATTTCAATTGCCGGGATCGCCGTTGCCTTTCCTTTGAGTATTGGACTCGCATTAGTGCTGGGCGTTGTTGTAAATTATGCCGCGCAGCAGAAAGGGAACCCGGTTTTTCTTTTTCTTGGAGTGGCGCTTGTTATGATTGCAATCATCCTAAATGCAATGGCATATCGAAAATTGAATGCGGGCAATAAAAGTGTTTCCGCGAAAGGCATCGGGCTTTGTCTTGTAGCCGGTGTGTTGATGTCATTTTTTTATCGATTTGTTGCATCGGCGATGGATCTTGAAAATTTTGAATCCCCTGCTGCCGGAAAGATGACACCGTACACAGCCACATTTATTTTTTCGCTTGGCATATTTCTTAGCAATTTTATTTTTAATACGCTGCTGATGCGCAAACCATTTGCAGGAGCGCCGGTAAGTTATTCCGATTATTTTTCCGGTAAGTTTAGTATTCATATGGTGGGTATTTTAGGCGGATTGATCTGGGGACTTGGTAATTCACTCAATTTAATTGCTGCTGGTAAAGCAGGTCCGGCCATTTCATATGGACTGGGACAAGGAGCAACGCTTGTTGCTGCACTTTGGGGTGTTTTTGTGTGGAAAGAGTTTAGTAGTGCACCGAAAAAGACAAATGTGTTCATTGCGTGGATGTTTATTTTTTTTATCTGTGGATTAGGTTCTATCATTTACGCTGGATTGTAAATCCTTCGTGTCTTTGTACGTGTTTGAGATTTGGTTTCACACAAAGGCACAAAGGCGCAAAGAATGGTGTGAAGTCAACCCTTTTGTTCATCTTTCACAAACTCTTCACGGACGCCTCCTCTTTTTTCCGTTATTTTTGCCTGCTAACATCTTAGATGAAAAAACTGGACTGGTATATACTGAAAAAATTCTTCAGCACTTTTATTTTCACCATGCTGGGTCTTACAACGATTGCGGTCGTCATCGACTCCAGTGAAAAGGCTGACGATTTCGTGAAATCTGGTTTATCAACCTGGCAACTCATTACACATTATTTCATTGGATTCATACCTTTTATTATGTCGATGATATTTCCGTTGATGGTATTCATCGCGGTAATTTATTTCAGTAGTAAAATGGCCGGTCAATCTGAATTCATCGCGATATTGGCGGGTGGTGTAAGGTATAACCGAATGCTCCGTCCATATTTGATTGGAGCCGTTGTATTGATGATCCTTTATTGGGTGAATTTACAATATTGGCTGCCAAGGGCGGAGGAAATCAGAACAAGTTTCCAAGCGACATACATTGACCGGAATAGTTCTTATAACGGTGATCCATACCGGACAAGTAATTATTATTTGCGTGTGGATGCAAATACGTTTGTCTCCATGCACTACTATGACACAGTAAGAAAATCGGCGAGTAGTTTTTCACTGGCAAAGGTCAGGGATAACAAGGTTTATTACAATTTACGTGCAGAACAAATCAGGTGGGACACTGCAAAAAAAAATTGGAAACTCGAAAATATAATTCAGCACGAATTTGATGGACTTCATGAGTCAGCCAAAAAACTTGATTCGATGCATCTCAATCTAAATGTACTTCCAAAGGAATTGAGACGCGATCAATACCTTAAAGACAAGTTGACGACGCCGGAATTGAAAGAATTTATCAGGATGGAAGAAGTGAGGGGAACGGAAGGGCTGAATACTTTTAAGGAAGAGCGATATCATCGAAGTGCCACACCTTTTTCGGTCATCATCATGACAATGATCGGAGCCGTACTTGCCACCCGGAAAATCCGTGGTGGAAGCGGGTTACATCTTGCAATCGGTTTGGTTTTGGCGGCATCGTTCGTCGTCATGGATAAGTTTTCGGTTACCTTTTCCGTAAAAGGAAATTTTTCCCCGCTGCTGGCCGCGTGGCTTCCAAATATTATTTATTCCCTACTTGCGTTGTGGCTGTATGTGCGAGCTCCAAAGTGAGTTGTTGGTAAGTTTTGGTTTTGTGTGAAACCAAAACTTGCCACTTCATCAACTCGCACATTACATCTTCATAAATTCCTTTGTTGTACAACGCGCTTGCGCTAACTTTAGCGATAATTTTAAACAGTTCGTCATGGCATCTATCAAAGACAGATTTAAAGCAAAGGCAGACGTTGTTGCTGCCGAGATAAAAGATATTTTGAAAAAAAACGGAGATAAAAAGATTGGAGAAGTTAATCTGTCGCAGATTTATCAGGGTATGAGAGGCATGACGGGTCTAGTCAGTGAAACGTCGCTGCTCGATGCAAAAGACGGTATCCGGTTTCGCGGATATTCTATTCCTGAAATTCAGAAAAAAGTTCCAAAAGCACCGAAAGGCCGCGAGCCGCTGCCAGAAGGACTTTTTCACCTGATGTTAGTAGGAGAGTTGCCCACTGAGGACGATGTGCATGAATTGACTGCTAACTGGCAACGTCGTAGTCATGTTCCCAATCACGTTTTTGCGGCGATCGAAGCATTGCCTCCCATCACGCATCCGATGACACAGTTTGTTGTTGCCATCATGGCTTTGCAGACAGAAAGTGTGTTTGCAAAAAGATATGCAGAAGGCATGAGCAAAAAAGATTATTGGGAAGCTGTGTTTGACGATTCGATGAACCTGATTGCGCGACTGCCACGCGTTGCTGCATACATCTATAGGAGAAAATACAAAGGCGAAGATCATATTCATCCAAATGGTTTGCTGGATTGGGCCGGCAATTTTGCGCATATGCTCGGCTACGAGGACGAAACATTTAAAGAACTCATGCGCCTGTATATGACGATCCACGCAGATCATGAAGGTGGTAACGTGAGCGCACATACGACGCACCTGGTTGGATCCGCCCTGAGTGATCCCTACCTCTGCTTTGCAGCTGGAATGAATGGATTAGCCGGACCTCTTCACGGTCTGGCGAACCAGGAAGTGATCAAATGGATATTAGAAATGCGTGAAGAATTGAAAACCGAGTTACCAACAAAAAAACAGATCATTGCGTATGTCCAGAAAACATTGAGTGGAGGGAAAGTGGTGCCGGGATATGGTCATGCGGTATTGCGCAAAACCGACCCGCGATTTACAGCACAAATGGAGTTTGGAAAGAAACACATGCCAGATGATCCACTTGTAAGAACTGTTTGGAATATTTACGAAGCTGTTCCACCGGTTCTGGAATCTCTCGGAAAAATAAAAAATCCATGGCCGAACGTAGATGCTCATAGTGGAGCGTTGCTTGTGCATTATGGATTTGTCGAATACGAATTCTATACTGTGTTATTTGGCGTAAGCCGCGCACTCGGAGTGCTCGCCAGTCTTTGTTGGGACAGAGCGCTTGGTTTCCCGATCGAGCGTCCGAAATCCGTTTCAACTCAGCTGGTGAAACTCTGGTTGGAAGGAAAGGGTGAGATTTGGGGAGAGTAAATGTGTTGTGCGTAACAATACAACCGTGTGGTGAATTATTAATTTATTAAGAGAGCGGAAAGCGAATATACGTGTCGCTCTCTGCTCTCTTACTTCGCTCTAAACGCTCTTAAGCCTTGTCCAGCGTCTGCAAAATATCCTTCAATATATCTTCCCTATGTTCCAGTCCTACAGAAATTCGTATAAGGCCCGGCGTTATATTTACAGCAAGGCGTTCCTGTTCCGTAAGTTTTGCATGAGTTGTGCTGGCGGGGTGTGAAGCAATGCTTCGACTGTCACCGAGATTTGCCGTTAGTGATAATAACGAAAGATTATCCAGGAATTTTCTACCGCTGTCGAGGCCGCCGTTCAATTCAAAACATAAAATGCCACCACCATTTTTCATTTGCTTCTTTGCAATCGCATGTTGTGGATGACTCGGGAGATAAGGATATTTAAGCCAGGATAGTTTTGGATGTTTTTCCAATTGTTCGGCGAGATACAATGCGTTTGATGAGTGACGCTCCATGCGGACGTCTAACGTTTCCAGGCTTTTGCTAAGCAGCCACGCGTTGAAAGGTGAAAGGGACGGACCAGTGCTTCTACAAAAAAGATATATATCATGCACCAATTCTTGTTTGCCTACGATCACTCCGCCCAGAACGCGTCCCTGTCCATCGATCCATTTTGTTGCTGAATGCACAACGAGGTCCGCTCCATATTCTATTGGTCTTTGAAGAACGGGCGTCGCAAAACAATTGTCGACATTCAAAATTAAATTATGCTTACGGGCAAACTTGCCAGCGAATCCAAGATCGATAATGTCGAGACCAGGATTGGTTGGGGTTTCGAGATAAATCATTTTTGTATTTGGACGAATGGCGGCTTCCCATGCTTCAGGATTGCCGGCAGGTACGTATGAATGTGAGATGCCGAAATTGGGAAGATATTTTGTAATCACCGTATGCGTACTGCCGAATATTGCGTTGCATGAAATAAGGTGATCGCCATTTTTCAACAAAGCCATGAATGATGCGAATACGGCACTCATGCCCGATGATGTAGCGAATCCTGCTTCGGCACCTTCGAGCACACACATTCTATCCGTGAATTCAGACACATTCGGGTTGCTAAATCGGCTATAGATATTATCGTCATTCTCATCCGCAAATGCTGCACGCATTTCTTCCGAATTGTCGAAACAAAAACTGCTGGTCAGAAATAGCGGTGAAGAATGCTCCATTTCATTTGTCGGATCTATTCTGGTACGGATGGCTTGTGTTATGGGATGCATTTTAGAGATTTATTTTATTTATTAGCGAGGTTAGTTGACACTAGACAGTTGGCAGATTTAAATACCGCTCACTTATCAGACTGTCAACTGTCAACTATCTTGACTTCCCAAGTAATCCTGCAGCCCGCTTTCATCAGCGTTGCTGCAACGGAACAATATTTGTCAATAGAAAGTTCGCAGGCCCTCTTTGCTTTTTCGAGATCGATCTTTCCCTTTATTTCAAAAATGACGTGGATATTTTCCCATAATGAAGGTTCCTTTCCTTTCTCCCTTTCCCCGTTGATTAACATGCGAAAGGACTCGACTGGTTGCCTTTGTTTTTTTAATATAGAAATGACATCGATCCCACTGCAACCGCCCAAACCCATTAGCAACATCTGCATGGGCCGGACACCATAGTTTTGCCCGCCAGTTTCCGGACTCGTATCCAGTCGAACGGTGTGTCCATAGGCATCATTGGCTTCAAACCCATAGTCACCATTCCTTCGATTCACCTCAATATGTATCATTCAAAAGATTTTTGCAAATGTAATTCATGCAAGCCCTTATTTTGCATCCTTAAATACAGAATTTGGCCAATGGAGGAGTTTCAGTATAACCAGCCCTTTCAGCTTGAAAATGGGCAAACGCTTCCCGGTATTACAGTGGCTTACAAGACTTATGGCAGTCTAAATGCCGACAAAAGCAATGTCGTTTGGATATGCCACGCGCTTACTGCAAACGCCGAAGTTGTGCGTTGGTGGCCGGGCCTGGTAGGAGAGAATCATTGCATTGATCCGGCGAAGTATTTTATCGTTTGTGCAAATATTCTCGGCTCCTGTTATGGAAGCACGGGTCCGTTGAGCACAGATCCTTCTACTAAGAAACCTTATTACAGCAATTTTCCGACTGTCACCATTCGCGACATGGTAAAAGCGCATATACTGCTCCGTAAGGCGCTTGGTATCGATCATATTTATTTACTCATGGGCGGGAGTATGGGTGGATACCAGGCAATGGAATGGGCGGTGATGGAAGCGGACGTTATCGACAATCTTTTTTTGATTGCCACCTCTTCAACTGAGAGTGCTTGGGGAATTGCAGTTCATACTGCACAACGTCTCGCCATAGAAGCGGATGATTCCTGGAAAGTCATGACACCGGATGCAGGAAAAAAAGGATTGAAGGCTGCGCGCGCAATTGGTATTCTGACTTATCGCAATTATGGAATCTTTGCACAGAAACAAACTGATCCGGATACAGAAAAAATCGATGGTTATAAGGCTTCATCCTATATCAATTACCAGGGTGATAAACTTGTGACCCGATTTAACGCGTATTCTTATTGGTTATTGACGAAGGCTATGGACAGTCATCATCTTGCACGTGGACGCGGCGGTCACATCGAAACTGTCCTCAACAATATCAGGCAAACTACTTTAATCATTGGAATCGATAGTGATATTCTTTGTCCGCTCCATGAACAAAGATTAATGGCCGCGCATTTACCCAATGCAACGTTGATTGAAATTGATTCAGCGTATGGGCATGATGGATTTATGGTGGAGGCGGAGAAAATTTCGAGGCATCTTGCGGACTGGATCGCCAATGAAGTTGAAAGTTGATGAGGGTTTTGTTTCACGCAAAGGCGCAAAGTAAAATAAGGCGCAAAGGGTCGCTAACAATGCAGTTTGAACTGAATTTAGCGACTCTTTGCGCCTTCTTTTACTTTGCCCCTTTGCGTGAAATATCCTGCAGCCTTAAACTACCAGGTTAACCTGCCCTGGTAATAATCCAAAATTTTTGTTCTGAAAAGATACACGTATCGCGATGCGGCGAGATTGGTAGTGGCTCTGTCCATGTTATTTTTTGCAAGCAGATAAATATCTGACGTAATCGAACCCGCATTGAATTTAATTTCTGCTGCACGAAACGCCTCCGTATATGCCGCGGTTTGATCCTGGTAAGATTTGTATTGATTAAATGCGAGAATCATATTTTGATACGACTGCTCTACTTGCTGTTGCAATTGCAAGCGTGTGTTATTGGAGATCGCGCGTGTGTTTTCCAAATTAATTTTGGCCTGCTTCACGTTGTTACGTGCTCTCAAATAATTCAGGATTGGAATGGAAAGTGTTAATTGAAGGTATTGACCGCGATTATTTTTGAACTGATCATTCCAGGGAATTTTTTGTTCTGCAAAATTTTGTGATGGACTGATCACTTTATAATCCGAACCTGAAACAGTCACATAATTTTGTGTTGTGTCGTTGAAAAAATTTCCTGGAACATTATTGAATGCCTGGCTCGAATAACTTGATTGCACACCTCCATTCAAAGATAACGTTGGATAATATACACCTCGTGCAGCGGCCAACGCTTTCTGAGAAGAAAGAATTCTCAGATCTGACGATTTAATCTCAGGAAGAATGTCAAGTGCCATGCGATAAATGCTATCCGGATTTGCCGGGTAATTTGGCATCTGAGCATCCAGCGGAATTCTTTCCAGCTCGATATCTCTTCGATATGGAATATTCATCAATTGAAAGAGGCTCACTTTTGCTAATTCTACTGCGTTAACCGCTGCGGCGATATTTGCGAGATCGCCGGCATATAATCCCTGTACGTTTGCAAGGTCGGCAGGCGCAATTGCTCCTTCTGCATTTTGTATTTTGAGTCTTTCCACCTGGCTTGAATCGACGGTAGCCTGGCTACGATTAATTACTAATATATCCTGGTTGCCTAACACCTGCAGATATGCGAGAATCACTTGCAAAGTGATGTTGTCTTTTTGTTGCTGCCAATCCAATTTACTGGCCTGATAAGCATAAGTCGTCTGCTTGATGCTATTTAATATTTGCAGACCACTGAAGATGGTAAGGTTACTTGATATACCATAGTTACCGTAGTTCACCTGGGAATTTAC
>Ga0163162_10002254_pt1 | contig 18113 bp, 1 predicted proteins | sample S55metaG_FD_115310 | JGI IMG/M metagenome (GOLD analysis project Ga0163162, IMG submission 115310) | Switchgrass rhizosphere microbial communities from Kellogg Biological Station, Michigan, USA - S5-5 metaG | ecosystem: Host-associated > Plants > Roots > Rhizosphere > Soil | place: USA: Michigan...
GGAGTCGGCGGCTCCAGATACAGAATGAATATTGGGCGCGGATAGTCGAACAAGGTCGACCGCTGCCACAGGATAGGGAGGCGCAGGGCATATTAAGGAGAAAGGACATGAGCAGTCATACGGTAAGGCTGGATATGGATTTAACGATGAAGCTGCTGCAGGAAATAGGGTGGGTATACCATACTGAGGTGAATGATATTTTGTTGTGTGCGCTTGGGATGACCTTGTCGGGATGGGGTGGTCACGAACAGGTCGTGGTATGGCTGGAAGGTCATGGGAGAGAGGATTTGGCAGAAGGAATAGATACGAGCCGGACGGTGGGATGGTTCACGAGCCTTTACCCTGTATTGCTAGAGATTAGAAAAGATAAGGGGGTGGGAGATCAGCTGAAGGGTGTAAAAGAGATGCTAAGGGGCATACCTGACAAGGGGCTGGGGTATGGAGTGTTACGTTATTTGAGCGGAGAGCCTAAGTTTTCAGGGGATATTAAGGGTGATATAGTTTTTAATTATCTGGGGTGGGTAGATAATGTGGTAAACGAAAACAAGTGGTTGAAAGGAGCGGGAGAATCGATGGGTAAGACGATAGCGGATTATAACCAAGCGATGTATAAGCTTGAAGTAAATAGTATAGTGCAAGGAGGGCAGTTATTGGTGAGCTGGGGGTATAGTGGGAAGCACTACGAGAAAAGAACGATCGAAGATCTGGCTGGAAGCTATCTGAAGAACCTGGAGCTGGTGATAAATGGCTGCCTGAAGCAAGGTAAACGGGGCCCTGTAAGTACGCCGTCGGATTATGGATTAGGGAAAGAAGTGCACTATGAAGAGCTGGATGCTTTTATGTCCGAAGTATTGGAGGGACAGACAAGGGGAACCAGGATCGAAGGTGTCTACCGGCTGAGTGGTTTGCAGGAAGGGATGCTGTTCCATGGTTTGTATGATGGACAAGTGGGCTCATATGTGACACAATTCGCAGCAGAGCTGGTTAATCCTGATCTGCAGATTTTTCAAAAGAGCTGGGATCTGATAATGGAACGCCATAGCATATTAAGGAGTGGATTTTATCATGATGTATTCCGTGTGCCCGTGCAATGTGTGAACCGGGAGGTGAGGATGCCGGTGGAGGTGATGGATTACCGGGAGATGGAAGAGGAGGATCGTCAGTTGGCGGTAATGCGTATGCAAGAAGATGACCGGTTGAAGGGCTTTGATTTCAAAAAGGCGCCCTTGATCCGGATCACCCTGATCCGGACGAGTGACGATCGTTACCGGATGATCTGGACCTCTCATCACATATTGATGGATGGCTGGTCATTGCCAGTGCTGGTGGAGGAGTTTCTGGGCAATTACGAGGTGCTGCTGAAGGGATGGCAAGTTAAAATGGGTGTCGAGGATAAATATGAAGATTATATCCGGTTTCTGGAAAGAAGGGATAAAGGGCGGGAGGAAAGCTGGTGGCGGCAGTATCTGAAGGGTGTAGAAGGAGGAACGTTATTGCCGTTTGTAAAGTGGGATGCTGACCGGAACAAAGGGATTGGTATATACCGCAAGATAGGACTACGACTGAATGAAGAGATCACAGGAAGGGTCTTGTCCTATGCACAGCGTCACCGGCTGACGGTGAATACGGTAATGCAGGGAGTATGGGCAATGTTGCTGCACCGGTATACAGGCCGGAGGGATATTTTGTACGGCGTTACGGTCTCGGGCCGTCCGGAGGGGTTGCCTGGAGTGGAGAAACGTGTAGGTACATATATCAACACTTTGCCGTTGCGATCGAGGCTAGAAGAGGGGGTGGAAGTGTTGAATTGGCTGAGGGCGCTGCAGCAGGAGCAGTCGGAGTCGCGGGAATATCAATACAGCATGTTAAAGAGTATGCAGGAGTGGAGCGGTGTGAAAGGGGAGTTGTTTGATACGCTGCTGGTGTTTGAGAACTATCCTGTGGGGGAAGCGATATCCTCGCAGGAGTGGTCGTTACGGGTGGAAGGTGTAAAGGTGGTGGAGCAGACGAACTATCCGCTGGGAGTCACAATAGCTGTGACGAATGAGATCCAGATTGATCTGAATTACAACAGCAGTGTGTTGGGAACGAGCTATGTGAGCCGGATAGCGGGACATTTTCAGGAAGTGTTGCTGGGCATGATGGAGAGCGGAGGGGGGGTGCAGGTGAAAGACATCCGTTTACTGGCGAAGGGAGAGCGGGAGTGTTTGCTGGGTTTTAGCGGCGGGGTCGTGCCGGTGAAGAAGGAAGAGACCGTGATGGATCTGTTTGAGGACCAGGTGTTACGTTGTCCGGATGCGGTAGCAGTGGTGCATGAAGGGGGGGTATTGAGCTATAAAGAGCTGGACGAGCGGAGCAACCAGCTGGGGCATTATCTGAGGAGGAAGGGGGTACGGGAGGACAGCCTGGTGGGTATTTGCGTGGGTCGATCTGTGGAGATGCTGGTGGGTATCTGGGGCATCTGGAAAGCCGGAGGAGCGTATGTGCCGCTGGACCCAGGCTATCCGAAGGAGCGATTGGACTTTATGTTAAAAGATACGGGTGTGCCGGTGGTGCTGAGCAGTGAGTGGATGAAAGACCGGTTGCCTGAGATAGAAGGTCTGGAAATGGTGTTGCTGGATAGTGAGTGGGACTGGATCAGCCGGGAGCCGGTGAGCCGTCCGGCGATCCAGGTGCGGGCCGATCATCTGGCGTATGTGATCTATACGTCAGGGTCAACGGGGCGTCCCAAAGGAGTGATGATCGAACATGGGAGTGTGTTGAACTATGTGGATAATGACCAGACGAGATATATCCGGGAGGGAGAAGGGACGAAAAGCGGGAGCTATGTACATCTGTCGTATAGTTTTGATGCGTCCGTGACGGCGTTGTCATTGCCGCTGGTGAGTGGCCGGTCGGTCGTGCTGGGCGAGCAGGGAGAGCTGTTTGGAGGCCGGATGATGGCAGAAGGCGCGCCGTATGATTTTGTGAAGGTGACGCCGGGTCATTTGCCATTGATCAAGGAGCTGCAGGAGGAGAAAGGCATTGTAATGACGCGCCGTTGGGTGTTGGGAGGAGAAGCGTTGCGGCTGGGACAGATGAACTATTTGTTGGAAGGGATGGAAGGAGTAGAGGTTATCAATGAGTATGGACCGACGGAAGCAACGGTGGGTTGCAGTACATACTGGATGCGCAAGGGAGAAAGGTTGGAGGAAGGGAGTCATGGGGTATGGATTGGCCGTCCGATAGGGGGAGCAGAGATCTATATAGGCGGGGAGGGTCAGCTGTCACCAGTGGGAATACCTGGAGAGCTGTACATAGGAGGAGCGGGATTGGCGCGGGGCTATTTGAACCGGCCGGAACTGACGGCAGAGAAATTTGTGGAGAACGGTTTTGACAGGGATCGGGGCGGGCGGTTGTACCGCAGCGGGGATCTGGGCCGGTGGCTGGAAGGAGGGGATATAGAATACCTTGGCCGTCGCGACGAACAGGTGAAAGTGCGCGGCTATAGGGTAGAGCTGGGTGAAGTAGAACGGGTACTGGAGAGCTGTCCGGGGGTAAGCCAGGGCGTGGTGGTGGCGCGAAGCGATGGAGGCGGAGTGGTGCAACTGGTAGGTTATGCGGTATCAGAGGGAACGTTCGACCGGGAGTGCATTTTGTCTTATTTGCAGGAGCGGCTGCCGGAGTACATGGTTCCGTCTTATATGATAGCGCTGGAAAAATTGCCGTTGACGGTGAATGGGAAGGTGGACAGGAAGGGTTTGCCGGATCCGGATCACGGAGCGGTCGGCACGGCATATGGGGAGGGCCCACGCAATAGGTCAGAAGAGGGGTTGGTGGATATCTGGAAAGAGCTGCTGGGTTTGGAATGGGTAGGGATAAACGATAATTTTTTTGCGATAGGGGGTCATTCGTTGCTGGCGATAAGGCTGATATCTGCGTTGCGTAAGGAGCTGGGGGTGGAGGTGTCGATACAGGCGATTTTTGATCATCCGACAGTGGGAACTCTGTCCGTCCATCTGCAGGAATTGGAGCGGGGTGTTGCAATACCTCAAATTATCGCGGGACCGCGGCCGGAACGCATACCGTTGTCATACGGCCAGGAACGGTTGTGGTTCATCCATCAGCTGCAGGGGAGTGTGCAATACCACGTACCGGTAGTGTTGCGGCTGGGGGGAGCGATAGATATAGCTGCGCTGTCCTATGCTTTGTGTGAGGTAGTGAACAGGCATGAAGTGTTGCGGACAGTAGTGCAAGAAGAGGACGGAGTGGCGTATCAGCGGGTTCTGGAAAAGAATAGCTGGCGGCTGGAGATAGTGGAGGATCCGGTCTACAGTTCCAACAAGGGCGTACTGGAAGTAAAGATAGAAGAATGGCTGGGGCAAAGCTTTGATCTGAGCAAGGATCACATGCTGCGCGTACGGCTGGTGAAGCTGGCGGAGGGAGAATATTTGTTAGTGGGGGTGCTTCATCACATAGCCTCGGACGGTTGGTCGAGGAATATACTGGTAAGGGAATTTGTGGAGCTGTACCGTTCGCATATGGAGGGCCGGGTGGCGGAACTTCCAGTGTTGAATGTGCAGTATGCAGATTATGCGATCTGGCAACGCAAGTACCTGCAAGGAGACGTGCTGGAACGGGCGTTAGGTTATTGGAAGGATCAACTGGATAACATCGGGATATTGCAACTGCCTACAGATTATCCACGGCCTGCCATTCAAAGTACACGTGGAGCCACGTTATCCTTCCGCATTGAGGAAGAACTTACAGATAAGCTTCGCCGGTTGTCACTACAGGAAGGAGCGACTTTGTTCATGACGCTGTTGTCCGCATTTAAAGTGCTGTTATTCCGGTACACCGGACAAAAAGATATTGCCGTTGGTTCCATTACAGCAAATCGAAGCCAGCATGAGATCGAAGGTCTGATTGGTTTTTTTGTAAACGCCTTTGTTTTACGGAGTAAGGTGGAGGATGATATGAGCTTCCTGGATCTCCTGCTGCAAGTAAAATATACAACTATCGATGCATATAGTCACCAGGTGGTTCCCTTCGAGAAAGTGGTAGAAGCGGTGGTGAAGGAACGGGATATGAGCCGCCCTCCTCTCGCGCAGGTGGTCTTCGACCTTCAGAACAATTCACAGGCAATGATAGGAGACGACGATTTATATGGACTACAGCTGTCTCCGGAATCCGTCGTCCGGCAAAGCTCTCTATTTGATATAGGATTTGTCATGACAGAGGGAAGCGCGGGTCTTTCCGGCTCCGTTGAATATTGCGTCGATCTGTACCGGCAGGCCACCATAGAAAGGATGATAAGCCATTATATGCATGTCCTCAAAGCCGTCGTCGATAATCCTTCGCTGAAGTTAGCAGACTTGTCGATATTGTCCGAGCCAAATATGCAAGAGGTCACGCTTCTGATAAAAGATGAATCCATCGACGAAAATGACCTGTTCGACTTTCATTCATTTTCACATTAAACCTATCTATATGGAAAATCGCCTTCTGGACGAACAACTATTATTGACCAGTAAAGAATTTCTCGAAAGCAAAAAGTATTGGGTACAATATTTAAAACAGGCATTGACACAACATGATTACGTATCGTGGTCCGTTGAGGGTAAGGAAGTCGTACCTATAACCACCGGGCATTATGTGCTGGATATTGAGCTTTCAGATAGAATAAGGTCGTTCTGTAAGAACAACGATCTGTCTATATATATATTCATGTTGACTGCATGTTGCGTCGTAATCAGAAAATTAAAGAACACACCTGCTTTTAAGATCGTGACGCCGCTGTTTGACAGGTATTTTAATGAATCTTCCCTTCAATATAACAGCGGCCTGCCGCTGGTGTGTATCATTGATGATAAAGATACATTCAGGCAACAACTGGCTAAGGTGAAGGAGATTGTGGTCGGGGCGATGAGAAACCAGCATTATCCACTGGAAAAGATCTACTCCGAACCAGGTTTACATGTGTTCGGTGATGAGCCAGATGTTGCCTTTTCCTATGACGTCTTACAGGGTAAAGCGATACAGGATAAAATAAAAGCTGCCTTTGCCATTCAGCTGGGAACACAGCATAATGATATATACCTGGACCTTTCTAACAGAAGAGAGTTGCCTGTTTCGGCCGGGAGTTTCTTCCTTCATTTATGCGGAGTGATTGCAACGGTCCTTGAGAATCTTTCTATCCAGGTGAAACAGATCGCACTGGTGAAAGAAGAAAGAGAGAGAGACAGGTTGCTGAAATGGTCAAACGCGGATGGTTATTCCGGCCTGAACGGGTTTGATCTCACTGAGCGCCTATGGTGGCAGATGATGCGACAACCTCCCGATGGAATTGCCGTGCGCTATAGGGATAAGACCCTTACATACGGCAGGCTGCTGGAAGTCGCGTCGGGGATGGCTGCATGTCTCCGGAATATCTGGCGACTTATTCCCGGCGACCGTGTCGTGGTGCTGATAGACCGTTCTGAATGGACACTGGTCTCATTGCTGGCCTTGTTAAAGGCGGGATTAATCTACGTGCCCGTGGATACCGGTACGCCGCCTGAAAGAGTAAAGCTTTTGCTGGAAGACGCTATGCCGTCCCTTGTAATTACAGAACAGCGGCTTTTGGAGCAGATGGATGAATACGGTTTTTCGCTTGTGTCATTGGCTTTCCTGGTTTCCTCAGCAGCAGCAGGGGACATGGAAGAAATGACGGAAATCAACCTTAACAATGACAATGAAGCATATATTATTTATACGTCCGGATCTTCCGGTCTTCCAAAAGGTGTGGTGGTCAATCGTGGAAGTCTAGGTCATTTTTTTGAAGCCGTTTATATGCATTATACGGGGGGGCATCCGCTTAACATGCCTTTTCTGGCTTCTCCTGCTTTTGACATCTCTATATTTCAGCTGCTGGCACCGGTGCTTTCCGGAGGCATCTGTCAGGTGATCGATAAGGATCAATTGCAGGACCTGTCGCTCCTGGTGCCATTGCTGCTTTATGGAAATACCATCGACACAGTACCCGCTTTATACCATCTGATAGCAGACTACATTCTTTCTCATGGGCTGTCCAGCGACTTCGACACTGTAGGGAAAGTCTTTGTGGGAGGTGACGCAATATCTGATGACCTGCTTCACAAGTTATCGGCGGCATTTAGAAAAGCGGTCATTATCGTAACGTACGGCCCCACGGAAGCGACGATCTTTTGTGCATCCAAAGAATATCTCCCGCGTAGCATAACCGAAACCTGCCGGGGATCTGTGATCGGCCATCCTATGAACAGGGCAGAAATATATATCCTGGGAGAGGATATGCAGTTATTGCCGGCCGGCGTAACCGGCGAGATATTTATCGGAGGGCCCGGCATCGCAAATGGCTATCTTGGCCAGCCGTCCCTGACACAGGATAAATTCGTATCGCACCCTTATCGTTCCGGCGCTTTGCTTTACAGGACGGGAGACCTGGGAAGATGGACGGCGGATGGAATGATCGAATTCAGAGGACGTAATGACGCGCAGGTGAAGATCAACGGCCATCGGATCGAGCCGGGTGAAATTGCAGCCCGTATCAAAAAACATGAATGCGTCGCCGACGCTGTCGTGGTACCTGTGTCTAAAGGCAGCCGGGGCGTATCCCTGGCAGCTTATTATGTAGAAAAGCGGGTTGTCCAGGTTTGGCCTTCTATTTCGGAGTACCTGGGATACAACGATATCGCGTATTTCGCGATGAATAATGACGAATTGCGGGCAGGCAGCTATAAAAAAGCCATTTATCAATTGGTGAGAGATAAAGTGGTAGTAGATGTGGGCACTGGTCCGGAAGCCATCCTTGCCCGGCATTGCCTTGATGCAGGGGCTAAACGAGTCTATGCTATCGAGATCCTGGAGGAAGTTTATTTGAAGGCAAAGAACCGTATTAAATTGCTCGGTCTCCAAGATAAGATCATTTTAATCCAGGGGGATGTGATGGACGTTCAGCTTCCGGAATTAGCCGACTATTGCGTTTGTGCCCTGGTAGGTAATATGGGTAGTTCGGACGGTTGTATACCGATCATGAACAGCGCACGGCGGTTGATTAAAGATCCTGCATCGATGATACCCTACAGGAGCCTGACACGCATTTCAGCCATCAGCCTGCCTGATCCGATCGTAGATTTCAGGCTGACTAAGACGGGAGGTTATTACATGGATAATATCTTCGCATCTGCCGGTCACCATTTCGATCTTCGAGTAGGACTGCAAAACGTTACGGAGGATCAGTTGATCTCTACCATCGGGGTATTTGAGGATCTCGATCTTACGCGACATCTTACTGTGGATGAAGAGCACGACATCGAATTGGAGATCACCAGGAACGCAACCATGAGCGGCTTCCTGGTATGGCTGCAGCTGTATACGGCGCCTGGCATCCTCAATGATATTTTCCAGAGCCAGAAAAGTTTTCTGCCGATCTATTTTCCAGTGTTCGATCCGGGTATCATCGTGCGAAAGGGTGATGTTGTCCGGGCGAGGATAAAACGTGCAACACCTGCCGGTGGTATCTATCCAGACTATTTCATTTCGGGCGATTATATAAACAGCGACGGGTGGAAGAAGTCTTTTTCTCATCGGTCTGAGCGATTCCCAGGAGTATTTCGCGGGAACGGTTTCTATAGAAAACTCTTTCCTGACGGCGAGGCCCGTGTTAAGCCTCTTTTTACAGCTCAATCACTGCGTGATTATATACAGCAATACTTGCCGGAATACATGGTGCCGGCGCATTTGACAGAGCTCGAGGCGCTGCCATTGACATCGAATGGAAAGATAGACAGGAAAGCGCTGCCTGAGGTGGGCAGCCGAGGGCTGCATAGTGACGAGTATGCAGGGCCGTCGACGGAATTGCAGCGGGTGTTGTCCGAGGTTTGGAGGGAGTTGCTGAAAGTCGAGCGGGTGGGGATACATGATAATTTTTTTGTTCTGGGAGGCGATTCGATCATTACTATCCAGGTAGTGAGCCGGATGCGGCGTCATGGGTATGAGCTGCAGCCGCGAGATATGTTCCAATACCAGGATATTGCGACTTTGTCGCAGGCGATGATGGCTCGGCAGATGGGCAGCGGGCTTGCATTTGGGGAACAGGGATATCTGGGGGGCGTAAGCGGTTTGACGCCGGTGCAGCAGTTGTATCTGGGAATGGATAATCCTTCGGTTTCCCATTTCAATCAGAGTGTATTGCTGGGAGTGGATAAGGGGATCGGCGAGGAGTTGCTGAGTAATACTGTAGAGCGTTTGGTGACGCATCATGACAGTTTACGATTCCGGTATGGGCATCATGAAGGAATCTGGGAGCAAAGTTACGGTGACTATAAAGGGCGTTTGGACAAGGAGGATCTGCGGCAAGCATCGGCAGAAGAGTTGCCGTTTTTGATAGAAGAGTGCGCAGATGGATACCAGCGAAGCTTATCGATCGGGCGGGGAGAGCTGGTGCGGTTTGTGTGGATGGAGCTGCCATCGCGAGAACGGTATAATCGATTGTTGATCGTCATCCATCATCTGGTGGTGGATGGGGTGTCGTGGCGGATATTGCTGGAGGATATGGAAGAGATGCTGGGAGCGGGGATGCGCGGTGTGTCATACAACTTTGGTGTCAAGGGGAGTTCCTACCGTCAGTGGTATGAGGCGTTGTTTGCATATGGGAAGAGTCGTCGATTGGAGGAGCAGAAGGGTTACTGGCAGAAAATAGTGGACCAGTGTGCTGCAATGCCACGGGACAGGGATGTGCAGGGGGTAGTGAGAAGAGAAGATATGAGCAATCATATGGTATGCCTGTCCAAGGAACAGACAGCGGTGTTGTTGCAGGAAATAGGGTGGGTGTACCATACGGAGGTGAACGATATTTTGTTGTGTGCGCTGGGTTTGACCTTGTCGGAGTGGAGCGGTCGTGAGCAGGTGGTGATATGGCTGGAGGGTCATGGGAGAGAGGATGTCGGAGAAGGGATAGATACGAGCCGGACGGTGGGATGGTTCGCGAGTCTGTATCCGGTGCTGCTGGAAATGGGAGATGGCAGAGAGGTGGGCGACTGCTTGAAGGGAGTGAAGGAGACATTGAGAGGGGTTCCGGATAAGGGTGTAGGATATGGTGTATTACGTTATATAAACCGGGAGCATGAGATGGCGGGAGCGGAGATGGGAGACATTGTATTTAATTACCTGGGACGGATAGATAATGTGGTGGAAGAGAACAAATGGCTGACAGGGGTACGGGGATCGATGGGCAAGGCGATAGGTGATGACAATGAGGTCATGCATAAGCTGGAAGTGAACAGTATTGTACAGCGAGGGGAGCTGATAGTAAGCTGGGGATATAGCAGGAAGCATTATGAGCAGGGTACAATAAAGCAGTTGGCGGAAAGATATATGTCCGACCTGGAGAGGTTGATAAGGATTTGCCAGGAGCAGGGTAATCGGGGCTGTGTTCATACGCCATCAGATTACGGGCTTGGGAAGGAGGTGAGTTATGCGGAGCTGGATGAATTTATGTCGGAGTTGGTGGAGGGGCAGCCGAGGGGTAGCCGGATTGAAGGGCTCTATCGTTTGAGCGGACTACAGGAAGGTATGCTTTTTCATAGTTTATATAACGAGTCGGGTACTGCCTATCTCGTACAATTGACCACCGAGATGCAAGGACTTCAGCTAAACCTATTCCGGGAATGCTGGGACCACATCCTTCAACGGCACAGTATACTGCGAAGTGCATTTTATCATGATGTATTCCGTGTGCCGGTGCAATGTGTATTCCGGGAGGTGACAATCCCGGTGGAGATACTGGATTATCGTGATATGGCGGATGGGGATCGTGAGGTGGCGGTTACGCGGTTTGAGGAAGAAGACCGGCTAAAGGGGTTTGACTTCAAGCGCGCTCCGCTGATCCGGATAAGTTTGATCCGTGTGAGTGAGGGAAAATGGCGGATGATCTGGACATCGCATCATATATTGACGGATGGGTGGTCATTACCCGTATTGCTGCAGGAGCTCCGCCAGGAGTATGAAGCGTTGGCTGCCGGCAGGCAGGTAGTGCAGGCCGAAGAGGATAAATATGAAGATTATATCCGTTACATCGAACAAAGGGATAAGTATGTGGAAGGGGCATTCTGGCGAAAGTACCTGGAAGGGTTTGATGAACCTGCGTTGTTGCCCTTTGTGCGATTGGGTAAAGAGAGAAATAAGGGGCTGGGTGAGTATAAGTCAGTATCCATCCAGCTGAGTGTCCCTGTATCAGAACAATTGAATGCATATGCACAGGAGTATCGTATTACGGTGAACACGGTGATGCAGGGCATTTGGGCATTGTTGCTGCACCGTTATACTGGCCGTGAGGATATCGTTTATGGTGTTACGGTGTCCGGCCGTCCGGAAGAAATGGCCGGTGTGGAAAGGCGGGTCGGAATGTACATCAATACGCTGCCCTTGCGATCGGTAATGGATGAAGAACAGGAAGTGCGAGTCTGGCTGGCGTCCATCCAGCAACAGCAATCAGAGAGCCGGGAATATCAATACAGTTCGCTTAGTGATATACAGAAATGGACGGGATTGCATGGAGATCTGTTCGATAGTTTGCTGGTTTTTGAAAATTACCCGGCCAATAAGGATGGGAGAGGTTCGAAGAGCACATTGTCAATGGGAAATACCAAAATGCGGGACCAGGTAAACTATCCGTTGGGGATAACCATTGCTACAGGCAGGGAGGTCTTAATTCGTTTGGATTATAACAGCAGTCTGATACCAGCGGACTATGTCACGAACATAGCCGGGCATTTTGAAAAAGCGGTGTGTTCCATAGTTGCTGGTCCGGCCGATACGCGACTGAAGGATCTCAGCATAATGACAGGTGCGGAAAAGGAACAGTTGCTGACTACATTCAATAGTGCTGTGGCAGGATATGAGAAGGGAAAAACAATTGTAGACATGATCTGCGAACAGGCTGCCCGGACGCCGGAGGCTGTGGCGGTGGTCTTTGAGGGAGAGAGCATTTCCTATCAGGAACTAGAGGAAAGGAGTAACCAGCTTGGGAATTACCTGCGAAAGAAGGGTATCCGTGAAGAGCAGGTTGTAGGGATATGTTTAGAACGATCATTTGAAATGATCATCGGCATACTTGGCATCCTGAAGGCAGGTGCTGCGTATATGCCTATCGATCCCGGGTATCCGTCAGAAAGAATAGCATACATGCTGGAGGATAGCGGAGTGCCGTTGTTGCTGAGCAGTGGTCGGGTCCAGGCCAGGATCCCGCGCAGGGAAGGGGTAAGTATCATTGCTCTGGATGAACGATGGTTTGCCATCAGCGGAGAGTCCGGTAAACGTCCCATAACAGGGCTGCATGCGCAACATCTGGCATACATTATTTATACTTCCGGGTCAACCGGCCGTCCCAAGGGAGTGATGATGGAGCATAAAGGTTTGCTTAACAGGCTGCAATGGGGACAGGACCGTTATACTCTCGGGGCCGGGGATGCCGTCCTTCAAAAAACAAATTTTTGTTTTGACATATCAGCTTGGGAATTGTTATGGCCACTGATTACAGGAGGAAGATTGGTATTTGCAAGACCGGGTGGTCAGGGGGACGCTCATTATTTGCAGGAAATAATAAAAGAACAACGCATAACCACGTTGCACTTTGTGCCTTCGATGCTGGCGTCATTTTTAGAGAGCTCGGAACCGGCAGACTGCAAGAGCCTCCGCAATGTATTCTGCAGCGGAGAGGCGTTGAAGCCTGCTGAGGTCAATTTATTCAAAACCAGGTGGCCGGAAGTGGGATTGCACAATTTATATGGCCCCACGGAAGCCGCGATAGAAGTCAGTTTTTGGGATGCGCCTGCGGCCGGGGTTGCCTGGGATCGTATACCTATAGGCAGGCCGGCAACCAATACTAGGTTGTATGTCCTGGATGGTAGAAAGGAATTGTGTCCCATAGGCAGCATCGGGGAACTATGCATCGCCGGTGTGCAGCTGGCGCGCGGGTATGTCAACCTGCCGGAGCAGACAGCGGAAAAGTTCGTTCCCGACCCTTTTGCAGGTGAAAGCAATGAAAGGATGTACAGAACGGGAGATCTGGCCAGATGGCTTCCTGACGGAAATATAGAATTCCTGGGTCGTCGGGACCATCAGGTGAAGATCCGTGGCCACCGGATAGAATTAGGTGAGGTCGAGAGCTGGCTGCTGGAATCTGGAAAGGTGCGTCAGGCGATTGTGACCGCCCGGGAGGATAAGCTGGGCAGCCTGCGACTGACGGGATATATTGTTCCGGATGGAGCCTTCGATCAGGAAGGCATCTTATCCTGGATGAAACGGCATGTGCCTGCATATATGGTTCCTTCGATGCTTATGGAGCTTGGTGCATTACCGCTTACAGCCAATGGCAAGGTGGACAGGAGGGCTTTGCCGGAACCTGGCGCAGGCGGCCTATCGACGAAAGAATATTTGGCGCCCGGAAGCAAGACGGAGCTTTCCCTGGCAGCTATGTGGCAGAACCTGCTGGACAGGCCTGCCATAGGGATACGGGATAACTTTTTCGAAATGGGCGGCCATTCCTTACTAACAACCCGACTGGCATCGGCTATAAAAAAAGAATTTGGGTTGACGATGTCCATGAAGATGTTGTTCGAGCTTACAACCATCCAGGATCAGGCTGCATATATCGACATGGAACTGGCTTCTTATTTCAGACAACAGGAAGACCCTGCGGCCTTCGATGTAATACAGCTGTAATTTTTCATTCTAAATAAATTAAGCGATATGCTAGTTAACACGGTGATAAATCTAATGCAGACAGCCCGGGAGGAGGGGATCGGCATCTCATTGAATGAAGGCAGGCTGCAGCTGAAAGTGCCGAAAGGTAAATCGATCGACCCAGCCTTTCTCGCAGAATTACAGGCCCACAAAGAAATGATCATCGAGCTTCTAACCAGTGAAATGTGGAAAACTGCGTCGATCTATCGTGACGATAGGGATGTTATTGTGCCCATATCCGACAGGGCAGGGAGGATACCGTTGTCATTTGCCCAGGAGCGGCTCTGGTTCATAGATCAAAAAGAGGGCAGCTTGCCTTACCATGTTTCTACGATCCTGCGCCTTAGAGGCGAAGTGGATACGGATGCCCTGCGGTTTGCCGTAAAGAGCATTGTAAACAGGCATGAGGCGCTAAGGACTGTGATAAGGTCGGAAGAGGGGACTCCCTACCAGCTTGTCATGGAACCCGACGGCTGGCAGCTGACCATCGAGGATGCACCGCATTGCAGGAATGACGACGCGCTATTGCGTTCACTTATTACCAATGTGATCAACCAGCCTTTTGACCTGGCCTCCGACCATATGCTTCGTGCGCATTTGATACGTCTGGACCAGGATGATCTCGTCCTGGCGGTGGTCATACATCATATTGCTGCAGACGCCTGGTCGATGGGTATTATTGAACGTGAATTTGCTGCGTTGTATGGGTCCTATGTACATCAAATACCGCCCAGGCTTGATCCTCCGGCATTCCAATACATCGATTATGCCATCTGGCAAAGAGGCCGGCTGCAGAAAGACCTGCTCGATAAAAAGGTGCGGTATTGGCAACATCAGCTGACGGGCGCCGTCACGCCTGACGTACCAAGCGATTTTCCTCGTCTCCTCCGGCAAACAACGGATGGTGGAAGGGTTAGTAGTATTATTGACAAAGAGCTCACGGATCGACTCATCAGCTTGGCGCAAAATGAGGGTGCAAGTACATACATGTTGCTGCTGAGCGCACTTAATATTTTATTATATCGATATACAGGTGCAGAAGATATCTGTATTGGAAGCTCCATTGCAGGCCGTCAGTCACATGAAATGGAAGGCATCGTGGGTTTCTTTTCTAATACGATTGTTCTCCGCAGCAGGATGCAGGGCAGCATGAGCGCACTGGGTATGCTACACCATGTGAAAAAAACAACTCTGAATGCTTTTGACAACCAGGAAGTGCCCTTTGAAAAAGTGATAGAATCCCTGGGTGTTGTCAGGGAAGCCGGGCGGAACCCTTTGTTCCAGGTGATGTTTGTCCTGCTGAATGGAGGTGGGGGCGAAAAAATAGCGCTGGGCGCCATGGGACTTACCACAGAGGCGGCCGCACCCGTGACGGCTAAATTCGACCTCACATTAACAGCAGTGCAGTCTCCACATGACCTGCAGCTCGGCTTTACTTACCGAACCGATCTGTTCAAGGCTGACACCATGCAGCGAATGCTCAATCATTACATAAACCTGCTGCGATCCATCATTGCAGATCCTCAGGTATGTGTTGGAAGGTTGAATATGCTGGATATGGCAGAGGAACAGCGTATCCTGCAATACTTTGGTCAAAGTGACGTCAGTTATCCAGCCGATGAAACAGTGGTGTCCCTGTTCAGCAAATACGCGGAGAATGCACCTGAAAGCATAGCGGTCATCAGTGAAGGACGGTCGATCACCTACCGGGAACTGCATCATGGATCCACCTGTCTTTCCAATTACCTGCGGTTGAAGGGAGTGGGGCAAGGCGACCTGGTAGCCATTTGTATGCACAGGTCCGTGGATATGATAGAAGGAATTTTGGGGATCATGAAGGCAGGGGCGGCATATGTGCCAATTGATCCGGATCTACCGGAAGCTCGTATCGACTATATCTTACAGGACCTTGGGGGCGCTTGTATCCTGACGGGAAGCAATGAAATGGAAAAAATATGGGCTGTGCTGGGAGCTAAACCTGGTTCGCGGACGCGCCTGATAAATATCGATGCTGAACGCGCTGCCATTCAAAGCTGCCCAATATTCAGGGCAGAGCCTATTATCCCGTGTGACAGCGTAGCATATGTGATCTATACATCCGGGTCCACTGGATGGCCAAAGGGAGCGATGATCAGGCACAACAGTCTTATCGATTATGTTTTTGGATTGCAAAAAGCGTTGCCGCTGAAGGAGTGCCGGTCATTTGCGCTGGTATCCACCCTGTCTGCCGACCTTGGTAATACGTCCGTATTCGGTGCGCTGCTATCCGGAGGTTCGCTACATGTGCTGCCCACGGCGGCTATTTATAGCCCGGAGCTCATGCAGGATTACTTCCATCGCTTTGAGGTGGATTGCTTAAAGATAGTACCCTCGCATTGGCAGGCATTATGCGCAGAAAATTTGCTGCTGCCTCGTAAGCTGTTGATGTTGGGAGGTGAAACCCTGCCACCTGGCCTGGTGTCAAAGATGACTACACCAACATTTTCCTGTATGGTCGTCAACCATTATGGCCCCACAGAAACCACGATCGGAAAGCTGCTGCATATAGTGGAGCCCGGTAGAAACTATGCGAAAAATGTTCCCATAGGGAGGCCGTTCTCCAATACGAGCATATACATTTTGAGTAAAGACATGGAAATTTGTCCAATAAATGTTTCGGGTGAAATATATATAGGAGGAGAAGGTGTTGCACAAGGTTATCTCAATCGGCTGGAGCTTACGAGGGAGAATTTTGTCCCTGACGGCATGGGCCTGTCGTCCGGGGTCTTATATCGTACTGGCGATATTGGCCGTTGGTTAGAGGACGGGAACGTTGAGTTCCTTGGTCGCAAGGACGACCAGGTGAAGATACGGGGCTATCGGATAGAATTGGGAGAAGTGGAACGTACCTTATTGCAGTCGGGGCTGGTGCGACAGGTAGTGGCGGCAGGGGGGGACCATCTTAATAGCGGCGGGCAGCTGGTGGCATATGTAGTTCCGGAGGGTGGTTTTGACCGTGATGGGATATTCACGTATCTGCGAGACCGCCTGCCGGAGTACATGATCCCTTCTGCGCTCGTGGAAATGGACGAGATACCCCTGACGGTAAACGGAAAGATTGATAAGCGGGCCTTACCCGATCCTCACATAGCGACTCAACCGGCAGAAAGATATGTCGCGCCGCAAACAGAGACACAGCATCGACTGGTAACTATCTGGCAGGATCTCCTGGAGCTGGAGCAAGTGGGTATCAACGATAATTTTTTTAAGATAGGCGGGCATTCTCTCCTGGCCATCCGGTTGATCTCTGCGATTCGGAAGGAGCTGGGTGTGGAGGTTTCAATCGGAGAGATATTTGATTTCCCTACGGTCTCCCTTTTGACGGTTCAAATGGCCGGGCAGCGGGTTCCTGGTAAGGTGCCGTCGATAACGGCGCAGGTACGACCGGAAATGATACCGCTGTCCTTCAGCCAGGAAAGACTATGGTTTATCGATCGTCTGGAAGGAAGCGTGCCTTATCACATCCCTTTTGTAGTAAGGTTGAGCGGCACCCTGGATATAAAGGCATTGGAATATACTCTCCTGGAAATCGTCAGGCGGCATGAAGTTCTGCGGACGGTAATCGTGGAGGAGGATGGACAGCCATGGCAGCAGGTGATGAAAAAAGACGGGTGGAAGCTGGAGATCATCGAAGGGGGGGGATATGAGGGAGACATCAGGCGGAAGGTGGAGGAGTTGATCGGCCGGCCATTCATTTTGTCGAAGGACTATATGTTGCGCGGGCATCTCATCGAAATGCCGGACGGGGAATACATGCTGGTAGTGATCTTGCATCATATTGCTTCCGACGGCTGGTCGAGAGGTATCCTCGTCAGGGAATTGACTGAAATATACCGCTTTTATACAGAGGGGCACACAGCAGAGCTGGTTGCGTTGCCACTCCAATACGCAGATTATGCCATCTGGCAGCGACAATACCTGCAAGGGTCTGTGCTGGAGGAAAAGATCGCCTATTGGCGACAGCAGCTGCAGGGCGTGGAACCTTTGCAACTGCCTACAGACTATCGACGCCCGGCGGTGCAGCGTATGAAAGGGGCCATAATGCCATTCCGGGTAGATAAAGCAACAACGAACGGGATTGAACAATTGTCGCAGCAGGAAGGAACAACGATATTCATGACCCTCCTCGCAGCTTTCCATGTACTGCTATACAAATACAGCGGACAAGAAGACATTTCCATAGGGACGGCTGTTGCTAACCGGAGCCAGCAGGAGATTGAAGGATTAGTCGGATTTTTTGTCAATACACTGGTTTTGCGCAACGAAGTGAAGGGGCCTGTAGGTTTTAAAACATTCCTGCACCAGGTCAAAAAGACGACACTGGAAGCATA
>Ga0163162_10002256_pt1 | contig 18108 bp, 17 predicted proteins | sample S55metaG_FD_115310 | JGI IMG/M metagenome (GOLD analysis project Ga0163162, IMG submission 115310) | Switchgrass rhizosphere microbial communities from Kellogg Biological Station, Michigan, USA - S5-5 metaG | ecosystem: Host-associated > Plants > Roots > Rhizosphere > Soil | place: USA...
CTAACGCAGGTACATTAATCTACGTGTTGGCCGGCGGACAGATTGAAATTCCGGCAACTGCAGATGGAACCGATTTGAAATATAAATGGTCGCCAGAAACTGGTTTAAATAAAACAGATATATTAAATCCAATTGCATCACCAGATAACGATACAGAGTATACCCTAACAGCAACCACACAGCCTGATGGTTGTTCAACTACCTCAAAAGTGTTGGTAAAAGTTTTACAGGTCTTAACTCCACCTAATACCTTTACGCCAAACGGCGATAATGTGAATGATACCTGGAATATTAAATATTTAGAATCTTATCCTAATGTTACTGTAGATATATTTAACAGAAATGGGCTGAAAGTTTTTTCTAGCAAAGGGTATAAAGTTCCGTTTGATGGTAATTACCAGAACGAACCACTGCCTGTTGGCGTTTATTATTACATTATTAATCCACAGAATGGCCGTAAAACTATAACAGGTCCGCTCACTATAATCAGATAAATTGAAGAAGCTCATTACCTCACTCGCACTTTTTGCATCCCTAAACGTTTTTGCGCAACAAAAGCCACAGTATACGCAATACATTTTTAATCAGTACCTGCTAAATCCGGCGCTCTCTGGAATTGAAAATTACCTCGATTTTAAAGCCGGTTACCGTAAACAATGGTCTGGTATTACCGATGCGCCACAAACCTCTTTTGTTTCGGCCCATTGGGCGCTCGGCGATAACCAGCTATGGAGTAACGCACTCACCGCTTTCCCCGAGCAAACGGGGGATCCTATGGACAGAAACTATACGCAAAATTACATGTCGTCTCCAGCGCACCATGGAATGGGGGTAACTGCTGTTTTAGATAAAACTGGTCCGATAAAAAGGTTGGATGCCAACGTTACTTATGCTTATCATTTACAGTTAAGTAATAATTTTAATCTTTCTGCAGGCGTGGCAGCAGGTATTTCGAGTATTTCGTTAGATGTAAATGCGCTTACTTTCGATACGCCAATAGATCCGATTATGAACAGGGCATTGATTAACCAGGTAAAACCTGATTTAAGTATAGGCTTATGGTTGTATGGCGCCAGGATTTTTGCAGGTGTTTCTGTACAACAAATTTTACCTCAGAAATTAAGTTTTACAGGTGATAACAGTTATAATCTGGGTAAAGAAGTGCCACATTATTTTGCTACTGTAGGGTATAAATTTTTTGTTGATGATGAAATTTCAGCAATCCCATCAGTAATGGTCAAATATGTATCTCCTGCACCTGTTTCTGCCGATTTAAACCTTAAACTGGCCTTTAAAGATAAAATCTGGCTGGGCGGGAGTTACCGTAAAGACGATTCTTTTGCTGCAATGGCAGGCTTCAACATTGGGAAAATGGTTAACCTGACTTATTCATACGATTTTACCACTTCGCAGTTAAATCAGGTAAGCAACGGTAGCCACGAGATCGTATTGGGCTTGATGCTGAATAACATCTATAAAGTACCTTCTTATATTAAGATGTGGTAATTCAGTCGGCATTTGGCAATTTTCAGTTGGCAGTTGGATCTGACGATTAGTTGAAAAGCCTGAACTTCCCTGAATTAAATTCATTGTAGTCGTTTATAACTTGAATGTACGGTAAGGAGGCTGTGTCAAAATTAAAATCTATCAGTTAGGGCCAGAATTTTATTTCGTTTTCCGTCATTCTCGCACAGGCGGGAACCACAAAGTGCTCAGCGAAGCTAATCTTAAAGCGTCCTGAAATAGCATTAGGATTCCCAATTAAATTGGGAATGACGAAGTATCAAAATATAATTTGCTTAAAAGGACAGCGTAAATCTTTTTGATACAGCCCCATTCATTATTTGCATTGCATTACAAAATGCGAGTCTCACTAATCTTCGTTGCAAAGTATGAATATATTGATGACGCTTTAACAGGAGCTAATAACCAAGGCAACATTTCATTTTCAGAGTTGAAAACGCACAGGCTTGTGTTCCTAAACCCGATTTTAATGAAAAGCCCGTAAGCTAGGAACGAGCGCGGACTTGGAATGGAAAGCGGGACTGATGCTGCCAACAACATAGAACTGCTCATTTCCCAATCACAATAAATACACCACTTATATTTGGAGTGCAACACTATCAATTGGCAATTTAAATTCTATACTTTGGCTAATCAATTGTAAACTTCAAACTGGCAACTGATAACCGCCAATTGAAAACTGCCAACTTTACTACAGTTCTTTCCTCAGCCTTGCTACCGGAATATTCATTTGTTCGCGATACTTTGCAACTGTTCTTCTGGCAATGTTATAACCTCTTTCTTTTAAAATTTCAGTTAATTTTTCATCAGCCAAAGGTTTGCGTTTATCTTCATTGCCAATACAGTCTTCTAATATCTTTTTAACCTCTTTATTGGAAACTTCTTCACCGTTTTCAGTTTGTATAGCCTCTGAGAAGAACGATTTTAACAGAAAAGTGCCAAATTCGGTTTGTACGTATTTAGAGTTTGCCACCCTTGATACGGTTGAGATATCCATATCAATTTTATCTGCAATATCTTTTAAAATCATGGGGCGCATCTTACGCTCATCAGCTGTTAAAAAATATTCATATTGATAGTGCATAATGGCATTCATCGTTTTTAACAAAGTCTGTTGTCTTTGTTTAATCGCATCTATAAACCATCGTGCAGAATCTAATTTTTGTTTCACAAACTGAACGGCCTCTTTTAACTTTTTATCTTTAGATGCGGCTTTGTCGTAATGCTCAAACATTTCCTGGTAAGACCTGCTTACCTTTAATTCAGGGGCATTTTTCGAATTTAAAGTCAAAATCAATACACCATCATTATTGCTGATGTGAAAATCAGGAATAATCTGCATTTGTTTCGTCGTCACCTGGTTGGCATCACCTGGTTTAGGATTTAAACGCAAAATTTCGTTTACCACTTCTTTAAGTTCTTCGCTATCTAAACCTAAACTTTTTTCTAATTTATCGTAATGTTTACGGGTAAACTCATCCAGATAGTTTTCTACAACATTCATTGCTTTAACTATAATCGGATTGTTTGTGTCTTTTCTTTTTAACTGGATCAGTAAACATTCTTTCAGGTCTCTTGCGCCAATACCCGGAGGATCAAATCCCTGGATCAGTTTTAACATTTCCAATACATCCTCTTCCTCAACCATAACATTCTGAGAAAAAGCAAGATCATCAATCATGGAGCCCAACGGACGACGTAGATAACCATCATCATCTAAACTACCAATAATCTGTTTGCCAATAATAAAATCCTGATCGGATAGGGGAATGAGGTCTAATTGCTCTTGTAAACTTTCAAAAAAAGTGCTTTCAATAGCAATCGGCGTCTCTTTTTTCTCCTCATCGTCGTCGCCATTATTATAGTTGGTGCTATAATCGTTGGTCGAATCATCCTGCAGATAATCATCTACATTAAATTCATCCATGCTGGTATCTTCTGATGATTGCTCGTAATCCTCTGGCCCATCATTTAAATCATCATATTCGCTTTTTGGCTCATCCTGAGTCATTAAGCTTGGATCTTCAAGTGCTGGATTCTCTTCAAGTTCCTCTTTTACACGTGTATCTAAAGCAACGGTTGGCACCTGCAACAATTTAATAAACTGTATCTGTTGTGGTGATAACTTTTGTAATAATTTTTGTTGTAAATGTTGTTTTAGCATAGCAAATAAAAAAGAATAGGGCAAAAATAAACAATAGATTTCAGATATTATGCTGATTTGACCTAAATGCTATCGATATGTCTGTTTTAAAATTATTTCCTAAACGTTTGTATTGAGTTTAATGTTTGCTACTTTAGTAAATAAATAGAACTAAACTAATAATGTATGGGCTTTGTAAAAGAATTTAAAGAGTTTGCCATTAAGGGCAATGCTTTCGATTTAGCAGTCGGAGTAATTATTGGTGGTGCTTTCGGTAAGATTGTGACCAGTGTAATTGAAGATTTGATCATGCCCGTAGTAGCTGCTATGGTGGGTAAGCCAGATTTTAGCAGCATTTACTTTGCAATGGGTAAAGGATCTGAACTTATTCCTAAGGGAGCATCACTGGCTGATGCCAAAAAAGCTGCTCCGGATGCTGCCATATTTGCTTACGGTAATTTTATTACGGTGGCCATAAACTTCTTACTATTGGCATTAATTGTTTTTATTATGGTTAAAACAATTAATAAAATGAAAAAGAAAGAAGAAGCCGTAGCAGTTGCTGCACCACCTGTACCTACAAAAGAAGAAGTACTTTTAACCGAAATCAGAGATTTGCTAAAAGCAAAAGCATAAAAAAACTAAGCTCTGCAACCCATCAAAGCTGCGGAGCTTTTCATTTTAATAACTTCTTTTTACCGTTGGATCGGTGATGATGATGTAATCATCAAGTTGACTGAATTTTCCCCATTTGGGGTTGTTGAAGCTTTCATCAGAAAACGACGAAATATTCAGGATTTTTAATTTTGGATTTAATTGTTTGAGCTTTGCCAGTGTTCCCAGTTTTTCATCACTATGGAAACGGCCGTTGAGTTGTAAAACTTTAACGCCTTTATTCGCTTTAATAAACTTATTGATAGACCAGGCCATGGTTGCATCCCATAAATTTTGGGTCTGGTAAATTTTCATCGTGCCCATGCTGTGTCCACCCAGGGTTTCTGTAAATTTTTCATAATACCTACCCTGGGCCGTATCGATAGGGGTTGGAGGTAAAAAATTGAATGATGTTTTAGGGAAGTTTTCTAAAACCTTCAGTCCGCCAAGTGTAACAGCATTGCTGTAACGTGTTGCCGCATTTGCAGCGATAACTTTTAATCCGTTCTGTTTGGCATATTCAATTAAAGGTCTGTAATCTTTATAATTTCCCCAGGCCCTGCTTTCTTTAATAAAATTCTTTTCAGAGATTAAACCTGCCAGGTATTCATCTACCTCAAGTTGTACATCGGTAGGGAACATTTCTAAAGATAACGCCATTTTTAATGGATATTTTGAATGGAGTTTTTCAAAAAGCGCCGCTTCAAGGTAGTGGCCTATAGAATCGTTATGGTCTTCGCCAAAAAATAAAACATCAGCATGCTCCATATCAGCAACAATGTCGGCTATTGATATCGATTTTTGTTTTTTTACATCATAGATCTTGTAATGGCTGCTTATTTCTTGTGCATACAAGCCATTAGAAATAGCAAAAACAAATACTAATAGGATAAATTTCATACCCTCAAAATAACAAAATAATTTTCACCGATAAAATAAGGTCACTTACCGCTTTTTACCAGGTTCTTACATGTGGCGTATATGATGGTCAGTTACTGATCAATACTTTTGAATTATTAAATACGAGCACAAATGGAAAACATTAATCATAATAATAACAACCAGGTTAAAAACTCAGGAAGGGTTTGGAGCGGTTTCATCATCATCATCATAGGCTTTGCATTTCTGCTGAACAATGTTGGATTAAATATTCCACGATGGATTTTCAGTTGGTCTAATTTTTTAATTTTATTAGGCGTGTTTCTTGGAGTTCGTCGTAACTTTAAGGGCATAGGCTGGCTGGTCTTAATTTTGGTCGGTGCTTATAATACCTTAATTCATATACCCGGGCTGGATCTCGACCTATCTAAATATGCTTTAGGCTTTGGTTTGGTAATTGTTGGCTGCTTTTTAATTTTCAGACCAAAACAAGGTTCGCTTTCTAAGAAAAAGGATAAGCGTAAAGCCGATTTTGATTTTGAAGGCGATTCAGATAAAGAGTCAGTGAATAATAACGATGTTATTGATGTAATGGCTGTTTTTGGCGGTAGTCATCAAACGGTATACACTAAAAACTTTCAGGGTGGCGATATTACTGCCGTTTTTGGCGGTGCCGATATTGTGATGACTCAGGCTGATTTTCCTGAAACCGTATCGCTTGATGTAACAGCAGTTTTTGGTGGAATTAAATTGATTGTACCGCAAAACTGGGCAATAAAATCTAACGTAACGGCATTATTTGGTAGTGTTGAAGATAAAAGATCGCATGTAATGCCGGTAGCAGAGCTGAAAAAAACATTGATTTTAGATGGGACAGCTTTATTTGGCGGGATTGAAATTAAAAGTTTCTAAACATTTATTATAAATAGCGCCTATGAAATGGTTTGCAGTAAATTGTATCTATCAGGTAATTTGCGGTGACGGAAAGCATACACCCCAGTTTAACGAACAAACGCGTTTAATCCAGGCAAAAGGGATCAGGCAAGCCTTAAGTAAAGCTAATTTGAATGCCGTACATTTTAATCCTTCCCTTAACAATTGCCAGGGAGATAAAATAGTATGGAAGTTTTTAGGTGTAGGTGGAATATCTGAAGTTGTAGAACTTACAGATGGTGCAGAAGTGAGTTCGAAGATGGTTGAACCACAATCGGTTTCATTATACCTTGAAAAGCTAGCGCACCGCAATAAATCATTAACTAATCAGAAACGTTTTGACAACTAGACCTTTATCCGTTCCGCAAATACAGAAAATATCAATCACCATTGCAATCGTGTGGACGGTAATGTGTGCTGCTGGATTGCATTATGCAGTTAATTTTTCCTGGTGGATAGCGATAACCGATAGCTTAACCAATAATCTTTTGCTCGCATTGGCCTGTATAGGGGTAAGCAATATGTTGGGGTATTATCAGCCAAAAAACGAAAGGATGCTTTATGTACTGATTGTTGCGCTGGCCCTCACATTTGTAATTATTTATGCCGCCAGATATAGCATGCTTTACATTTTTGCCGATTATAAAGAATATAAAGATTTTTATAACTTTTCTTTTGCCTTTAGAGGTTTAATCTCTTTTATGTGTTTGGCCTGGTGTGCTTTAGCTAATATATTATGGTATAGGTTAGAAGAACAGTCCGAAACACATGGAAGACTTTCTGCAGCGAAGAGTTTGGCTAAAGAAGCAGAGCTAAATAAGTTAAGGCACCAATTGCAGCCGCATTTTCTTTTTAACAGTCTAAATTCGGTATTTGCACTCACTATGGTTAACCCAAAAGAAGCTGGGGTAATGATTACAAAATTGGCTTCTTTTTTACGCGGTACCTTAAAACGTGACGATGAATTATGGGTTTCGGTTGAGGAGGAGATGGAGTACATCCAATTGTATCTTGATATCGAAAAAGTAAGGTTTAGCCATAGGTTAAATATTGAAGTGAACGTTGCCGAAGATACCTTAAATCTTTGCTTACCAGGTACATTGTTACAGCCGATTGTAGAAAATGCCATTAAATTCGGTCTTTATAATACTTCTGCTGGCATTACGATTAAAATTGATGTTACGGTTGAATATAATATTTTACAATTGCGTGTTCAAAACCCTTTCGATCCGGAAATGAAAGCTGCCGGAGGAACAGGATTTGGTTTAAGTGCCATTAAACGCAGGTTGTATCTGTTATTTGCAAATACCCATTTATTACAAACCGATATTGAGGCAAATAATTTATATATTACCACCCTAAAAATTCCACAAAAAAATGATCAGGACAATACTAATTGATGATGAGCCTTTAGCGAGAGATATTGTAAAGTATTACCTTTCAGATCATGCAGAAATAGAGATTGTGGCCGAGTGTGCTGACGGATTTGAAGGTTTAAAAGCCATTACCTTGCATAAGCCTGACCTCATTTTTCTCGACATACAGATGCCTAAAATTAGCGGTTTCGAAATGCTTGAGCTGGTTGAAGATAAACCTGCAGTAATTTTTACTACGGCTTTTGATGAGTATGCGATCAAGGCTTTTGAGGTTAATGCAGTAGATTATCTCCTCAAGCCGATTGATAAATCGCGCTTTGATGCTGCCATAAAAAAAATACCGGGCAAATTAAATCAGACCGAAAATACAGAAGCTGTTTTAGATGCTGCAGCTTTAAGCCCAGCCCAAAACAATAGGGTAGTGGTTAAAAAAGACGGCGTAATTAAGATTATTCCTGTTGCCGATATCAATTATTTAGAGGCTGATGATGATTATGTGAAATTGAGTACCGTTGATGGTGCTTTTTATAAGAACAAAACCATGGCTTATTTCGAACAAACGCTCGATGCCAGCCAGTTTATCCGCATACATCGATCATACATCATTAACCTGGCGCAGGTAACCAAAATTGAGCTAAAAGAGAAAGATAGTTATGTGGTGTTGTTAAAGTCTGATATCTGGCTCCCTGTAAGCAAAACAGGTTACGTGAAATTGAAGGCAGCGTTGGGTTTGTAAAGAGATAGATTCTTCTAAAAGCGTCACCCTGATCCGATAGCTATCGGATTTATTTCAGGGTCTTCATTGCAGGAAAGATGTTAACCAATATGTAGTCACGATCGCATTTTTAATGTAAAGCAATCAACTGCTCAAGTTATTGTTAGCCCTGCTTTCTGTTACAATCTTTTTGCCCTTCGACTACGCTTAGGGTAACAAAAAGGATTTCCACTACAATCAGGTTTGTTTTACGGTGGCCTCTGCTGTTATTATTGGCCTGTTCCTTTCCAGCGCCCAATAACAAGGGATATTGTTGCGATTTCCTTATTTCGTCCCATCGGGACGAATCATGTGTAAAAAAAATATTTTCGTTCCGTAAGAACGTTTGAGGAAATAGAGAACGCCACAGACAATGATTAAAATGACAACATTAGTCCCGTTTTTGAAAAGATTTTTTACATTTGCATTTAAATAGAAAAAATAATAATTAATCACTCTTGCATTTGTAGAGAAATCGCTTTATATTTGCACCTCTTAATTTTACAATAGATAATATACAGTCATGAAAAGAACATACCAACCTTCGCAAAGAAAGAGAAGAAACAAACACGGCTTCCGCGAAAGAATGGCAACAGCTAACGGCAGACGAGTATTAGCATCACGTCGTGCTAAAGGAAGAAAAAGATTAACAGTTTCTGACGAACGCAAGCATAAAGCATAATTTTTGATTGCTTTTCCGTTAATTCGGGATCCGCAGATCAAAATCTGCAATGATCAATCAAAAATATATGTACACATTCAGGAAAGAAGAACGGTTATGCAGCAGGAAACATTTAGACCTGTTGTTTAAAAACGGTTCTTCTTTTTTATTATATCCCTTTCGGATTTCTTATCTTTTTATTGATGCGCCTAGTGATGTACAGGCACAGGTGGTGATCAATGTACCTAAAAGAAGATATAAGCGGGCAGTAGACCGCAATCTGCTCAAGCGTCGCATCCGCGAAGCTTATCGATTAAATAAACAAGATAAATTATACTTGCCTTTACCTACGGATAGGGGGTTGCTTTTGTTTTCCATCCAGTTTGTGGGGAAGAATAAGTATGAGTTTGCTTTTATTGAGAAAAAACTGAACGCTACCTTCAAACGTTTCCAAAATTTAATCCAGCCCCATGAAATTCATTAATAAAATTTTTGGGTGGCTTTTTTTAGGACTGATCAAAATTTATCAGTATGCCATTTCGCCTATGCTGGGCGCAAATTGCCGCTTTACCCCAACTTGCTCTCAATATGGCATAGAAGCCATTAAAAAGCATGGCCCTTTTAAAGGTGGCTGGCTGGCACTGAAACGCATAGGCCGTTGCCATCCCTGGGGTAAACACGGGCACGATCCGGTTCCATAGGAGAGCTCACTGGTTCATTAGTCATTAGTTAATTGAGTCCAAACTTTGAGTCAGTTCATTTGAAAGATTGGAGCAAAGATCCTTCGGATACGCTATCGCTAATAGAAAAATCGTCATCTCGACCGAAGCAATGCGGAGTGGAGAGATCTTTGAACTATGTTGCCGAATAGTTTAAAGATTTCTCCATCACGCTACCGGGAAACCTGTTAAACAAGCATATCTATAAACAGATAAAAATAAATGCTTAAATCGGCAAGCTATAGTCGAAATGAGATATTATCCTCTTAAATTCTCGTGTCATTTATATTTTTTTTATAAAATAAATTCCCCTTGGGAATGTACACTCGGTGGGTTAATTTGACTCCAAACGCCAAACTCTTAACGCCAAACTTATCTTGTCTTTCATTTTTATTTATCTTTGTCTCATGGCTAAAATACTTCAAATAGAAACCGCTACGGCAATCTGTTCTGTGGCAGTATCTGTTAATGGTGAAACAATTTCTTTTAAAGAGGAGCAAGGGCAAAACCTGCATGCAGCAAATTTAACGCTGTTTATTGATGAGGTAGTTAAAGCTGCAGGCTTAAGCTATCAGGAGCTGGATGCCATCGCCGTAAGTAAAGGCCCTGGATCTTATACCGGATTGAGAATTGGTGTTTCTACTGCTAAAGGGCTTTGTTATGCCTTAGATAAACCCCTGATCGCAATTGAAACATTAGAAATGATGGCAGCCGGTTACCTGGCGGAAAATCCAAATTATTCAGGTCTGATCTGCCCGATGATTGATGCCAGGCGGATGGAAGTGTATACTACTGTTTTTGATTCCTTATTGAATATCTTGTTACCAACTGAAGCTAAAATTATCGATGAAACGAGCTTTAATATGCTGCTTTCGCAGCAAGTGATTACCTTTTTGGGTGACGGAGCAGCCAAATGTGCTGAATTTTTAACACACCCAAATGCAAAATTCGATGCTGCTAATTTCAATTCTGCTACCTATATGTCGAGGTTGGCTAACAAGGCTTTTAGTAACCGTAAATTTGAAGACGTAGCCTATTTCGAGCCTTTTTACCTGAAAGATTTTGTGGTTACACCATCTAAAAAGCAACAAGCACAAGGTTAAGTCTATTTTCTTTTAAAGATAGAAAACAGACTTTTAAAGAAACTGCCATCATCGCTATTATCATTAATACCTGGTATTACATCGGCAAATTGGGGATGGTTAACCACGTTTCCAAATTTAATGCCTACGCCCATGTAAAAGGAGGCTCCATTAGGCCCACTGCCAACAGTAGCATCATTTCTAATGGTACCAATGGTTTGGAAACTTGTTGCAACTAAATTATCTGTTCCTAAAAACAGTTCAAAATTAGGAGTTTGGTATTTACCTTGCAGGCCGACCATAAAAACACCATTTAAATTGTACAAAGGTGTTACGCTCCCCGAAAAATCGTTTGCAATAAAAGTATTTACCAAAGCAATATCGCCACCTTTGTAAAATAGGTTTTTGGAAACAGCTAATGCAGGTTTATAGAAACCATAACGTTTAGATAGGTAAAAATCAAGTTTAGCATTAGTAGGAGCCAAAAACTTTTTAGGTTGTTCTGATAGCAAGAAAATATCTTTTATTTCCTGGTTGGTATTCGATCGGTTGTTCTCGATATTTTCAATAATTTTTGATTGATCTACAGTAGTACGTTCGGTATTACTGCGCCACCAGATAAATCCTAAATCTTTAATGTTAGCCATTAAAAATAAACCTTTTTTTGTGGTGTAGTTGGTTCCAAAACCTAATGATAAACCAGGGTTTTTAAAGTTGGGGAAGAAGTTTTTCTTGTTTACCTCATTAAAGTCAGAGAAGTTGGCTGAGTAAGTTCCGTTCAAGCCAATTAATAAGGCATCAGACTCAGGATCAATATATAGTTGGGAATCATAAACATTTAATTTATTGTAAAGTATTCCACTCAATACACTGGCTTTCAAGCCAAATGCAAGCCTTTTATTCCAGTTTTCGCGATAGGTAAGGCTAAACTGATGGTAACTTTGCTGATAACCTTTGGTGTTGAAAATTCCGGTATACTGCTGGTTGCTGTTAAACCGCTCGAACGAATCAAAAATAGCTAAAGTTTCGTTTGTATAATCGATATGTGCGTCAGATCTGATCTGCCATGAAAAGCCCATTTCTTTCTGATACTTGTAAGATTTGAAAAGCCTGAATGTTGCCAAATAAATATTGCTGTTTTCAAAAAAACGATTCACTTCGCCAGTACCAATTGGTAAACTTCTGGTATCAAAAACACCTTCCTGGGTTAATTTTCTTATGGCAAACTTAGAATTTCCCTTATTAATGGCATTTGTTCCAAAATATGGTAAAAAGAAATTAGAAGAAAATTTTCTTGATGAATCTAAGGTGAAAGATTTTTGAGATGGGTTTTCGAATGCATCAAACATGGTTTTAGTGCCAAAAAGCGCGTATTGCTGTGCATTTGCAACCCCGAAGCTGGCTATTGCCAGTAACGCAAGTAAAAGTTTCTTCATGTAAAATAGTTTATTGGGATGGTTTCCTTATTAACGATTACTTAATGAATCTGGTGTGTTTGGTTGTATGTATTTGTTTAAAAGTAAGTTAGTAATAAATTTGTTTTTATCTGCGCTCATTTGATAACAAAAAGTATCAAAACTTTTTAAACCACTATCGGACCGTAAATGTCTGTAGAAATTCAGTTGAATATTATGCCTGAAAATATCTGCCGAATTTTTGGTATTGATGTAGTAACTTACATTTGAAGTGGTAGAAATCTCGTTCACTGCATCTAAATATTGCGGCGTTTGTATTAAAAGCCTATTATTCTTGTAATGATTTAAAAATGATTGTACCGTGCTCGCATTATTGGCTACAATTAAATTATTATCAATAATGACATAATAAGGCCGCGCAAATTTTTTAAAGGGCTCACCAAAATAACTGTATAAGATATCTGCCGATTTAAAGAGCTTAATGTCTTCGTTATAATCTGTACTTACATCAAGCAACAACTGTTTTGTTTTTTCACCATCAGATAATGAAATTGCACCTAACTTTTCGCTGGTGCTTAACTGAAAAAGAATAAACTGATTCTTGGTATAGGTTTTAAATATCAGGTTTAAATCTGTTCTGTAATCATCCTTTACGCTTTTTATTACCGCACTGGTTTTGGAAAGTATTTTCGTCTGTTCCTGCCAGGTATTTAATTTCTTGAGCCATTTGCCATAATCATCATAAGCATAAAGCGCATAGTTTGCAGTATTATCGGGCAGAATATTTTGGATAGATGTATTTTGTGCCGCGATATTTTCGAATAGCTTAAGGTAATTGTGCTGATCTTTTAATTCGGTACTTCCGCTGAAAAGAATTTTTTCTTTACTGAAATTGTAATTGAGTACAGCAAAACTGTTCTGTTGGTTAAATAGGGCAATTTCTCCATTAATGTTCCCTGCAATAATATTTTTAAGTAATAATGGTGCCTGGTTAAAATTAATGTAAATGTGGGCCAGTACATTTTTGATTTGGCGGTTATTCTCTTTAATATATTCTGTAAAAGGATTTTCCGTTAAACGGATATTGGCATCATTAATCAGTTTTAAAGAAGTTGAAACCGTTAATACCTGGTTGTGGATTCCCAAATAAACCTGTAAGCTGTCATTTATCTTTACTGTATAAATCGACTTCGAATTTTCAGTAATTACTTTTCTAAGCTTTAACTGTTCGTAAAATTTTTTGATATCGTTATCAGGCTGAATTTGTAAGGTGATCAGGAAATTAAGGGTTTTATTAGAATCAGGCAGTACACTAATATAAACCTGCTGATCTTTCAAATACCTGTTGAGCAGGTTATCATCAATAATGCTTGTTTTCAGCTGTTTCATGAGGTTCATTTTATCTTTGCCCAAAACCTGCTGAATAAGTTGTTGCCCTTCAATAATATCGTAAAAACCTTTGTCGTTCTGGAAAGAAAATACCAATGCCGCGTTATTGGTTGCCGATTGCAACGCCAGGTCTTTTGCATCATTATCAGTTCCCAATTTCGAAAAATACAGGTAAGCCATAAAGGCTACACCTAAAAATAATGCACTTGTTAGAATTACGATTTTTTTCATCTGCTGTGCAACAAATTTAATTTATTACATTGATTAGTGAGAAGTTCTTTACCAATTTATTAATTTAGCGACTGCTACTTGCAAATAACTATGAATAAACGAATAATCCTTACTGCTTCTTTTTTTGGTGCTGTTGCCGTTTTGTTAGGCGTATTTGGTGCCCACGGATTAAAAGCTTTAATTGACGGCCCATCATTAGAAATTTGGCAGAAAGGTGTTGATTATCAGTTCTATCATACATTTGCTTTATTATACCTTTCTACCTTTGCCCGTTATCGGAACAAGCTTATTAATATTGCTTATTTCTGCTTCACATTTGGAATCATCCTTTTTTCAGGATCATTATATTTATTGGCTACCCGGAGCATATCGCATTTAGGTTTTACCGAATTTATTGGTCCAATAACACCAATTGGCGGGCTTTTATTTGTATTGGGATGGATAATGCTCTTTTTTGCGGCATTTAAAGATAAATAATGAATACTTTCGAAAACGATATTTTTTCAGAAAGAGAAACACTTTTTGTGGAAGTTATTTTGCCATTATCTTTGGCGAAAAACTATACTTATCGGGTACCTTTTGATTTAAACGATCAGATCGCTGTTGGAAAACGGGTAGTGGTGCAATTTGGAAAGCATAGAATTTATACGGCCTTAATTAGTGCAATCAGCACGGTGCCACCTACGGTTTACGAGGCAAAATACATTATCGATGTGGTAGATGCCGAGCCTGTAATTACAACCATGCAGCTTAAATTCTGGACATGGATGACCAATTATTACATGTGTAATGAAGGTGATGTAATGGCAGCTGCCCTGCCTGCCAGTTTAAAACTGGCCAGCGAAACCATCCTGATTATTCGCGAAGATTATAATGAAGATACCGAACTTAGCGATAAGGAAGAAATTATTATCAACGCACTGAAACAGCAACAGAAACTTACAGTTAATGATGTTTCTAAGTTATTGGGGCAGAAAACAGTATATCCGATCATCAACCAGCTATTGGATAAGGAACTCGTACTGGTAGCAGAAGAGGTAGTGCAGAAATATAAACCTTTGCTCAAATCATTCATTGTTTTAAATGATTTTTACAGCGATGAAGAAAATCTGAAACAGCTTTTTAATATTTTAGATAAGGCACCTAAACAGTTAGATGCTTTATTGGCTTACCTGAAATTACAAAAATCAAATCTGCCGATTGCTAAAGAACAGCTTTTAGCCGAAAGTAATTGCGGTCCGGCGGCATTAAAAGCTTTAACAGACAAAGATATTTTTGTGGTGATGAAAAGGCCGGTTAGTCGTCTGGCCGCTCACGATGAAGAATTCAGTGTGAATTTCGAACTGAACGAAGGACAGCAGAAAGCATTAGACCAGATTAACCAGCATTTTGAAGAGAAAGAGGTGGTTTTGCTTCATGGCGTAACCGCATCAGGAAAAACGCAGGTTTATATTAAACTGATTGAAAAAATTATCCAGAATACCGATGGACAGGTATTATTCCTGTTGCCAGAAATTGCATTAACCACACAGATTGTTGAACGGATTAAGCGTTATTTTGGTAATTCGATCGGGGTATATCATTCAAAATTTAACAATAGCGAAAGGGTCGAAATCTGGAATAAGGTAAGAACAGGTGCATATAAAGTAATTCTTGGTGCGCGTTCAGCGGTTTTTCTTCCTTTTGAAGACTTGAAACTGATTGTGGTTGATGAAGAACATGAACCCTCCTACAAACAATACGATCCGGCACCGCGCTATCAGGCAAGGGATGCGGCTATTTATTTGGGCTATCTACATCAGGCCAAGGTTGTTTTAGGCTCAGCTACACCATCTTTAGAGAGTTATTACAACGCCCTACAAGGCAAATATGGACTTGTGGAAATGAAGGCGCGTTTTGGCGGTGTTCAGCTTCCGAACCAGCAGGTGGTGAGTATTGCGGAAGAAACAAAGAAAAAAACGATGAGTTCGTATTTTTCCAGCGTGCTGATCAAAGATATTGATCTGGCGCTTGCTAAAAAAGAACAGATTGTATTGTTTCAGAACAGGAGAGGCTATGCCACCATTCTCATTTGTGCAACCTGTGGTTATACACCAAAATGCGTAAACTGCGATGTAAGTTTAACCTACCATAAAAGCAGTGGTAAATTACATTGCCATTATTGTGGGTATCAGCAGAGCAGTATTAATATTTGTCCGGCCTGCGGTTCGGTGCATGTAGAGCAAAAAGGTTTTGGTACAGAGCGTATTGAAGAAGAACTTCGGTTGCTTTATCCAGAGGTGGCTATTGCCCGACTGGATATGGATAGCACACGGACCAAAAACGGTTTGCAACAAATTCTGAATGATTTTCAGGAGAAGAAAACCGATATTTTAATCGGTACACAGATGGTGGCCAAGGGACTGGATTTCGATAACCTGAACCTGATCGGTGTAATTAATGCAGATACCCTTTTAGGTTATCCTGATTTCCGCGCTTATGAAAGAAGCTTTCAACTGCTGGCACAGGTTGCGGGTAGGGCAGGTAGAAGAGCCGACCAGGGAAACGTTTGTATCCAGACTTACGATGCTGAAAACCGAATCATAAAACAGGTGGTGAACAACGATTATGAGGGGATGTATAATGATGAGATTGTAGAACGGGAGAAATTTCTTTATCCGCCATTTTCCAGGATGATATTTTTGTACATCAAACATAAAGATTCGCATATTCTGGATCATGCTGCCTTTACCTTGGCCAATATCCTGAAAGGAAAGTTTGGTAAACGGGTTTTAGGCCCCGAACAACCGTTGGTAAGCCGTGTACGGAATCTCTATATCAAACAGATTATTATTAAAGCCGATAAGCATACGGCCATTCAAAAAGTTAAAGATGCATTAAAAGAAACGCTGACCCAATTTAATGCCACCAAAGAATTTAAAGGCGTTTTTACGCAAATAGATGTAGATCCGTATTAGAAATGAGTGAATGATTGAATTTTGAATGATTGAATGGGTTTATTTCTTGCGCTCATGCTCTCCTTCTTTCATTCTCTCAATCGCTCAGTCAATCCTTCATCTATGTGGATAATGTATCATTCTCTAACTCAGGTAATCCATTCGTTAATTTAATCAATCTCTCATTTTATCCTTGTATCACCGTTAAAAAAAGCTAATTTTGAAGCTCATGGCGTATAAATTTGTTGATAATTATCGGGAACGTGGAGCGAGAAAAAAACTGGTTGAGTTGTTAAAATCTCGTGGAATTGAGGATGAAAACGTATTAACAGCCATAGGTAAAGTTCCACGGCATTTCTTTTTTGACGAAACTTTTTGGAACCAGGCTTACAAAGACATTGCTTTCCCTATAGGAGATGGACAAACCATATCTCAGCCTTACACTGTTGCCTACCAAAGTGAATTGCTTCACATTAAAAAAGGAGATAAAGTGCTGGAGATCGGAACGGGTTCGGGTTATCAAACCTGCATTTTAATGGAATTGGGTGCTACCGTTTTTACGATAGAAAGACAGGAGAATATTTACAACAGAACCATTCAGGTTTTGCCTGGAATGGGTTACAGACCTACTTTTTATTGTGGTGATGGCTCTAAAGGAATTGCTGCCCATGCACCATACGACAAAATAATCGTTACCGCTGGTGCTCCATTGGTTCCGGAAATTTTATTAAAACAATTAAAAATAGGTGGTATTCTGGTAATCCCGGTTGGAGATGAGAAAACCCAGAAAATGGTTACGGTGATCCGTGTAAGCGAAACAGACTACGACAAAATTGTACTAGACACCTTTCGGTTTGTGCCCTTAGTAGGCGACCAGGCCTGGTAGTTTTTGAGTCCATAGTCAGAAGTCGATTTAAACTAAGGACTCAAGACTTCAGACTGAAGACTAACCTACCTTTTCATTGCTCTATCCAACTCCCGCTTCGTATCTCTATCTTTAATGCTATCGCGTTTGTCGAATTCTTTTTTACCTTGAGCCAGCGCAATTTCCATTTTAGCAAAACCCCTTTCGTTGATGAAAATCCGTAAAGGAACAATGGTATAACCCTTTTCTTCGCCTTTAAGCTTCAATTTTCTAATTTCTTTCTTTTGAAGCAATAAAGCACGGTCGCGTTTAATGTCATGGTGATAAAAAGAGCTGTGGCTATATTCAGAGATATGGAGGTTGCGCACAAAAAGATTGCCGCCAATAAACATGCAAAATGCATCCGTCATGTTGGCCTTACCTTGTCTTATTGCTTTTATTTCTGTGCCTAAAAGTGCAATCCCAGCTACGTATTTATCTAAAAGGTTGTAGTCAAAATATGCTCTTTTATTCTTTATGTTGATGTCGTTTTTCAAAATTTTAATAA
>Ga0163162_10002257_pt1 | contig 18101 bp, 11 predicted proteins | sample S55metaG_FD_115310 | JGI IMG/M metagenome (GOLD analysis project Ga0163162, IMG submission 115310) | Switchgrass rhizosphere microbial communities from Kellogg Biological Station, Michigan, USA - S5-5 metaG | ecosystem: Host-associated > Plants > Roots > Rhizosphere > Soil | place: USA...
CCCGTACCGCCGAAGACGAAATGGACCGCAACGTCTTTTCCAAAATGCTTCTGGAATTGTTTTACCGCTTTCGCCGTAAATGGATCATCGCCGTAAGCGATAACATGACCGTCATTGGCTTCTTTTATTGCCTCAATCAACTCGGGATGAACGCCAGCATTGTTATCGCTTGCAAAACTTCTACGCATCTGTTTCTTAGCCATGTAATTAGAACTTCCCAGTTTTGGCGTCGCGGACAACTTCGCGAGCGGCGTTTGCGCCATTCAGACCTGTAATTCCCCCTCCAGGGTGCGTACCTGCACCACACAAGTACAGTCGCGCGATCGGAGTGCGGTATTGAGCGAAGCCGATCAGTGGGCGAAATGTAAAGAACTGGTCCAACGCCTGTTCGCCGTGATGAATATGGCCACCAGTCAATCCGAAGTTCGATTCCAGGTCGAAAGGAGTAATGACCTGTGCGGAAGTGATCAGTTCGCGAATGCCAGGGGCGTATTCCGACAAAGTATCAATGACTGAATCTGCGAGATCACGTTCCCGTTTCGCCCAGTCACCGGCTTTCAGCTTGTAAGGAGCAAACTGAGCCAGAATCGACATAACGTGCTTACCAGGCAGTGTCAGGGTTGGATCGCTGAGTGACGGAATTGTGACGTCCAGAAACGGATGTTGCGAAAATTCCCCGTACTTAGCAGCATCGAAAGCTCGTTCGAGATAATCGATTTCTGAGCCAATATGAATTCTTCCAGCTAACCTGGTTGGACCATCTTCCTTCTGGATTGCCTTGAATGTGGGCAAGTCTGACAGGGCTAAATTGATTTTAGCTACAGTTCCCACCGCCCGAAGATTTCGGACCTTGGAGAGAAAGTTTGGATCCAGATCGACTGGATCTACCAAACTTAAGAAAGTAGATTTGGGATCAACATTTGAAACAGCTGCGCGTGCTTCGACGCTCTCGTCGTTCTTTAGAACTACACGCACTCGATCAGCGGTATTGAAATCAATCTGCTTAACAGCGGAGGAAGTGCGGACCTCAACTCCCAAACTTTCTGCCGCCTTGGCCAACGCTTGAGTTAGACCTCCGAGTCCACCTTTAACGTACTCCGCCGGAGCTATCGGACTGCCGCCGAGTGCTGCTTGCCAAAGCAGACCCAGACTTGTTCCAGCCGACCATGGGCCGGCAAACGATCCTGAAATTCCGCGAGCGGCGACCATAGCCCGCAGTAACTCAGTTTCGAACCACTCAGCCACAAGGTCGGCGACGGCCATCGGACCCCAACGCAGCAGCCTGTATTCATCCTTTTTACCGAGACCGCGGAACGAAAGCCCGAATTTCCCGAGTTGCCACACTTCGCCCGCGCTCGGTTGATCGATTGATGGAGGCGTCATCGAAAGCAGCGGCGCCATCACTGCGCCAATCTTGGCGAAGCTCTCCGTAAACTCGCCGTATTTATTCGCGTCGCGAGTCGAGAACTTGTTGATTTCTTGTACGGTGCGTTCGACGTCGTTGAAGATTGCGAGCGACTGGCCATCGGGTGTTAGGCCAATCACCTTAACATCAGGAGTGATGAGCTCGAGTCCAAAACGTGAAAGGTCGAGATCCGAAATGATACTTTTCGAGAATGGACCAGCAGTGTGATCTAGCGTGGAGACGCGAAAGCCCGGTTCAAGCTCTTCAGTTACGGCGCCTCCGCCTACAGCTGGTTGGCGCTCGAGGACCACAACCTTGAGACCGGCTTTCGCGAGATAACACGCAGCCACCAGCCCGTTGTGTCCACCGCCAATAATTACGATGTCGTGCATTTTTGGAATGCGCCGGCCCGGCGCTTTTCAACCCTTTTCCTAACGAAGCGCATCAATTACGAATTTCATCGGCGCTTCCAATCCTTCAACATCTTCAAGGCAGCGTTTCGTCCGGGTGCACCCATAATTCCACCGCCCGGATGGGTCGCAGAACCGCACATGTACAGATTCTTAATTGGGGTCCGATACTGCGCCCAACCAGGCACAGGCCTTAAAAAGAAAAGCTGTTCAAGCGTCAATTCGCCTTGAAAGATATTTCCTTCAGACAGACCGAAGTCACGTTCAAGATCTAACGGAGTCAAAACCTGCCGGTCGATGATCAAGTCGCGAATGTTTGGCGCGTGTTCTGCGATTGTGTCAATGACGGTGTCACCAAACTCGTCACGCTTCTCGTCCCAGCTTCCCTCTTTCAAATTGTAAGGAGCGTATTGCACAAAACATGACATGACGTGCTTACCAGGAGGTGCTACCGAAGGATCGGTCAGACTGGGTATGACCATATCAATGTAAGGACGTCTCGAAAATCTACCGTATTTGGCTTCATCGTACGCGCGCTCCATGTATTCGACCCCGGGCGAGATCGAGATAGCGCCGCGCAAATGAGCACCTGGTCCAGGCATTGCTTTAAAGTCAGGCAGTCCAGCGAGGGCCAAATTTACTTTGCCAGAGGAACCACGATACTTGTAACGGTTGAGATCAATACAAAAGTCGTCAGGCAAGTTTTCATTGCCAATCATCCTGGTGAAGGTCAAGCGAGGGTCGACGCTGGATGAGACTACATCCGCCTGAATCTCATCTCCATTCTCCAGCACCACACCAATCGCTCTTCCATTGCTAAGCTTGATCTTCGCGATGGGTGCTTCAGTAATGATTTCGACGCCTGCTTCGCGGGCCGCACTGCCAATCGCATCTGAAATTGCGCCAGTCCCACCACGAGCAAAGCCCCACGAACGGAAGGCGCCATCTATTTCTCCCATATAGTGATGAAGCAACACATAGGCAGTGCCCGGAGAGCGAACGCCGAGGAAAGTACCGATAATCCCCGATGCAGACATAGTTGCTTTCAGTACATCGGTTTCGAACCATTGGTCCAAAAAGTCGACGGCACTCATCGTCATCAATTGGATGGTGTTGTATTTGTCGTCAGCAGGCAACTTTTGAAAGCGCCGGCCCATGAACGCAAGATTTTTCCAATCACCCGGCTTCAGCGACGTTGGATCAGGCGGCATCATGCTCATGATCGGCTTTACGAAGTGGGCCATCTCGATCATGGCTTTTCCATATTCGTCATAAGCCTCAGCATCGAGCCGTGAGTGTCGCGCTATTTCTCGGCGGGTTCGGGCGTGGTCATTCACACGCCAGAGATGATCACCGTTGGGCATCGGCGTGAAAGTGCCGTCGAGAGGCAGGATCTCGAGGCCGTGCCGGGGAAGATCGAGCTCGCGAATAATCTCTGGACGTAGTAACGAGACTACGTAAGAACAAACTGAGAACTTAAAACCGGGAAAGACTTCTTCGGTAACTGCTGCCCCGCCGAGGACGTGCCGGCGTTCAAGCACCAGAACTTTTTTCCCTGCGCGCGCGAGGTACGCAGCATTCACCAGTCCGTTGTGACCGCCGCCGATAACGACAGCGTCGTATTTGTTGTTCATGCTTGTGTCGGTAATGCAGCTTGCTGAAGAATCGTAAGCATACTTATAATCGCTCGCCCTGACAAACGCATCAATGGCGGGAAGTCGTCAAGGCTCCGCGAAGCTACTAAGACAGATCTATCTAAAGCGACCTTTAGAACCTGAAGTTCGACACCAACTGACTATGCCTATTGGAACTGCATTTCATGAGCGAACGTTCGCACTCTGCGAAAGTCTAAATTACCGAGAATGGTCGGGCTATTACGCAGTCAGCTCATACGAGCCGCATCATGAACATGAATACAATGCGATCAGGAATGCCGCTGCATTGATCGATATTTCTCCCTTATTTAAATATCGAATCACCGGTCCCGACGCAACACGTCTGGTTGATCGCATCATTACCCGCGATATGAAGAAGGTAGCGGTGGGCCAGGTCGTTTATACACCATGGTGCGACGAGCGTGGCAAAGTTATCGATGATGGAACTGTATCGCGTCTTGCTGAAAACACTTACCGATGGACTGCGGCTGATCCTAGTTTACGTTGGTTCAGTCAAAATGCGTCCGGAATGCAAGTTCAATTAGAAGATATCTCGGAAAGTATTTCCGCCCTCGCGTTACAGGGACCTACCTCTGGAAGATTGCTGAAGAGTTTGGTCCAGGATGCCGACATCGAAAATCTCAAATACTTTCGTGTTACCACAGGAAAGATTGCGGGTGTTGATGTAGAAATCTCTCGCACGGGTTACACCGGGGATTTGGGCTACGAAATATGGATCGCTTCGGAAAAGGCGTTGAAAGTCTGGGACGCGCTGATGGACCATGGTGTTGCTTTCGATATTCATGCCGCGGGAATGCTGGCGCTCGACGTGGCGCGAGTTGAAGCGGGCTTATTGTTGATTGATGTCGATTTTAATAGCAGCAAGAAGGCTCTCGTCGAAGAACAGAAATATACTCCGTACGAAATGGGGTTGGGTCGGTTGGTGGATCTCAAGAAGAATCGATTCGTAGGACAAGCCGCATTGCTCGAGGAGAATAAGCGCGGGCCAGCCAGGGAAATCGTTGGCCTCGCAATCGATTGGCCTCAAGTTGAAGATTTGTACGAGTTAGTCGGATTACCACCCGCCATCTCAGCCATGGCTTCGAGAGTTGCCGTACCGATTTTTAAGGAAGGCGTTCAAGTGGGCAAGGCTACAACCAGTACGTGGTCGCCGACTTTGAAGAAGATGATTGCGCTGGCAACAGTCAGGCGCGAATTCACCAGACCTGGAACAAGGTTGCAGTTCGAGATTACCGTCGAAGCTGTAAGGCATCAGGTTGGCGCAACAGTAGTTAAGACACCATTCTTTAATCCGAAGAGGAAGACTCAAACACCCGTGGGGTGAGTTGTCGGTTTGTATTTGGTGCTTTGTGTTTTGTACTTGGTGCTTTGTACTTTGTGTTTTGTATCGGGAGTTTCCAGATTGCGTGACACCACCGGGCCTTAGCCGTGTGGAGTTTCAACTTTTCGCTAGCCCGAGCGTTTCCAGATTGCGCGACACCTGAGCAGTGTCATTCTCAACCTATTTATGAGAGCGTCGTTAGGCTGAAATTGAAGGACCACCCGGCTAAAGCCGGTGGTGTCGCAACGAGTTTAGGCGGTGGGTTAGGCTGAAGATGATCGACCACGCGGCTGAAGCCGGTGGTGTCCCAGGCACCAAGTACAAAGCACCAAGCGCAAAGCACAAAGTACAAAGTACAAAGTACAAACTTCGAACCATGCCCCATCTTGCTGAAGTCATTAATAGTTACGATTCGAGTGCCGCGCTGGACCATGCCCATACGATACCTGCTTCATGGTATGTCGATCACGAGCTCTACCTGCTTGAAACTAAAACAGTGTTTGCGAATAGCTGGCAATTGGCAGCTCGGCTGGACCAGCTGCGGAGCCCCGGGTCGTACGTGACGACCGACATTGCCGGTGAACCTGTTTTGATCGTCCGAGGCTCTGACCACGGGTTGCGAGCTTTCTTCAATGTGTGCCGGCATCACGCGGCGGCAGTCATGACTGAGCCGGAAGGAATTGCATCGCAACTTCGTTGTCCATATCACGGGTGGACTTACTCGCTTGCCGGTGAGCTGAAAGGCACGCCGGATTTCGCGGGCGTCTGCAATTTCGACAAAGACAGCAATGGTCTGATCCCAATTCCAATTTCTGAATGGGAAAACTGGGCTTTCGTAATGCTAAACAAGGCCACACCAACACTCTCCGAATACTTGACTGAAGAATTAGTCGGGCAGATTACTCCGTTAAAACTCCAGAATCTTCATTGGCAGGAGCGCCGCCATTACAGTTTTGACTGCAACTGGAAGGTGTTTGTAGACAACTATCTCGATGGAGGCTATCACGTTCCCTACCTTCATAAAGGACTCGATAGCGTGCTCGATTACAGCAAATACATGATTGAGAATGGCACTCGTCATTGCTTGCAGTGGAGCCCTCTGGTTATCGAAGGTGCTGAAGCTCAGACCGGAGCTGTCAGAAAAGGCGACCGAGCGCTCTATTACTGGATTTATCCGAACTTTATGATCAACTGGTACGATGGTGTGCTGGATACGAACTACGTAATACCTCGTGGGGTGGACCAAACTGAGGTAATATTCGATTTCTATTTTCCAGATGTCGAATCGGCAGAGGCTCGGCAGCAGAATCTTGACAGCATCGAAGTGGGCCAGCGGATCCAGGATGAGGACGTCGCTATCTGTAAGTCAGTCCAAAGAGGGTTAGGCTCGCGTGCTTACAAAGCTGGTAGACTCTCAGTTCGGCGCGAAGCTGGCGAACATCTCTTCCACCGTTTACTCCATTCAGACTTAAAACAAGGTCTCGATCAACTAACTAAATAAAACGAGCATTAAACTACAGCGACGAACAGAATAGACGGTACTGGTTGGTCTCAAAAGTAACGAATCCCCCGCCAGCAATTCCTTCAAGCACGCGCGGCCATCTTCTCAAAGTGCTCGGCGTAGGCTTTGGTGTCGCCGTCATTATTGGAAATTCGATTGGCGCCGGTATCCTTCGCTCACCGGGTGCGATTGCCGAACAACTGCCGAACGTCTGGTGGTATCTAGGGGTGTGGGTGTTGGCGGGCAGTTATGCGTTACTGGGCGCCATTTCTGTGTCTGAGCTCGGAGCAATGCTCCCTCGCTCAGGCGGACAGTACAACTTTGCTCGCTATGCATTAAGCGAGTACGCAGGTTTTATCGTTGGCTGGAGCGATTGGGTTTCGACTGCGGGTTCGTCCGGTGCAATGGCGCTGGTGGTCGGTGGATTTACGGCGGCGCTTTTTCCTTTCTTGACGGGATCGAGCGAAATTGTTATTGCCGTGGGGGTTACCGTCTTTTTTGCGCTGTTGCAATGGCGAGGAATCGTGCTCGGGAGCACTGCTCAGAATATCACCAGTCTGATAAAGACGGCTGCATTTCTAATCCTTATTGTGGCAGCGTTCTTGCGAGGCAATGGGGGCGAGCTGGCAGCAACGAATCATGCGGCTGGTCCATCCGGCCTCTTACTATTCACAGCTGTGATCATCGGCTTGCAGAGTGCTATCTACACTTATGACGGTTGGACAGGCGTAATCTATTTTTCTGAAGAGGTAATTAATCCGGGTCGTGATATTCCTCGCGCCATGATTGGAGGAGTGCTTTCCGTTATCGCCATCTATCTACTCGTAAATATTGGATTGCTTTTTGTGCTGCGGATCCCGGAATTTGCCGGCAAAGACTTTGCCATGGGAGCTGTAGCCAACGTGGTCTTTGGTCGTTATGGCGACACCGTTTTCCGTTCGCTGACAATCATATCGTTGCTGAGCGCCATCAATGCTTGTCATCTGATGGCCACTCGGGTGCTTTTTGCGATGAGTCGAGACGGCCTTTTTGTTGGTCGTGCAGCAACCGTAAATAAAGGAGGCACTCCTGCGTTCGCACTGCTGCTTAGCACGGCTGTAGCGGTCCTATTCATTCTGTTCGGCCAGTCGTTCGAGAAGGTGATTACAGTGCTGGCCTTTTTCTTTGTAGCAGCCTACGCACTATCGTTTTTATCTGTGTTTGTGTTGCGAGCGAAGGAGCCAGAGAAAGAACGGCCATACCGAGCCTGGGGATATCCTTACACAACAGGAATTGCCTTAGCTGGGTCAATACTCTTTTTATTGGGAGCAATTAAGAGCGATACGCGCAACAGTATTTATGCATTGCTGCTACTGGCTCTCAGTTATCCGGTCTATCGATTGGCGAAGATGCTGGCCTGATTAAGTTTTAATTGTGAGTTGATATTTGAGAATTCATATTTGGTTCATGAGTGTTAGCAACTCTCAAATATTAATTATCAAATAAGCAGTCCTACAGGGCCTTGGCTCGTTTGGATCCCTGCACGCGACATCCAGTGTTGTCGACTTCGAGGATGCGAGTCGTTGAGCGAGTTTTATGTGACGCGAAACAGTCCGCGATCTTCTGGCCGATTTCCTCAGCGTTTCCGTCAACTAGCGCCAGAATGCTGGGGCCTGCACCGCTAAGCGCGATACCGAGTAAACCAGCGGTTTTGGGAAGCGCCAATGCTTCGGCGAGCCCCGGAACTAGTCGTTGACGCTGCGGTTGGTGGACTCGATCCTTCATCGCATCCCACAAGAATTCAAATCGTTTCTGCGCAACTGCTCCAGTAAAGAGTGCAGTTCGTTGCAGATTAAAGACCGCATCGGTTCTACTGAGGTTGCGAGAGAGAGCGGCACGTGCAACATGAGTGGGCAGTTGCGACTGAGGAGATACGACCACCACTTTTATCTTCGTGGGCCAATCGAATTGGATGGAACGCACCTCGCCAGCACTGTCGAGCGAGCTAACTACAAAGCCTCCATAAAGCGACGCACCCACATTATCTGGGTGTCCTTCGAATTCGGTGGCGTAGTTCTGAATGGTTTGATCCGATAGCTGCCGCCCGGCGAGCACACCTAGCAGCTTGATTCCCCCAACAATTGCGGCCGCGCTACTTCCCAGTCCGCTCGCCAAAGGAATCTCATTGTGGACCGCGAGATCAACTCGAGGTAGTGCAACTTCTTCCTGGCGTGCCGCAAACCCCATGGCGCGATAGATCAGGTTAGCTGCGTTCCGAGGTAATGCTGAATTCTCTCTAGAGCCTGTTGTTCGCACTCTGCACGGCTCTTTAGCATCGTCGTGAACCGTGGCACGGATTGTCAGGTATAGCTTGAGCGCCAGTCCGAAGCAGTCGAATCCTGGTCCAAGATTGGAGGTCGAGCCTGGGACTTGGACCTCGGCAGAGTTGCGCTTCTTTATGTCTTCGCTGGCAGCCATGAAACTTCTCGGTTCAGGTTTGTTGTAACGCTAATTCGTCACTTTTGTGTTCGCGCTCGTCAATCAGCCGGCGAAAGACAGTTGTTATCTCATCTACTGCACCAGATACTTTGATCGGTTCATTCCTGAATCTGCTCTCAACCGCAACGGCAAAGAGAGTGCCGCTGTGGTATTTGCCGGTGTAATCAGTATCTTTCAGCAAGTGACCAGTGAGTACTGCAACCACATCATCTCCGCTTTTGATGATCTCTTGTTGGACCAATTTACGAATCCCGGCAACGGTCGTGGCTGAAGCGGGCTCACATCCAATGCCGTCCCGGCCGATGACGGCTTTTGCATCAGCAATTTCTGCTTCACTCACTGTTAGCACGGTTCCGGTAGTTTCGTTTACCGCCCGCCAGGCTTTTTGCCACGAAACTGGAGCGCCGATATTTATTGCCGATGCCAGCGTATGCGGGTCACGCTCAGGCTCAAGCTTCAGAAGATCTGGATGACGTGAGTGTTCGTCATAAAGTTTGGCGAATGGTGATGCACCCTCAGCCTGAACGACGCTGATGCGAGGTTGCCGATCAATCAAGCCGGCAGCGAACATTTCTCGAAATCCTTTTCCAAACGCAGAACTGTTGCCGAGATTTCCGCCAGGGAGCACAAGATGATCAGGAACTTGCCACTGCAACTGTTCCATCAACTCGAACGCAACCGTTTTTTGACCTTCAATGCGAAAGGGATTGATGGAGTTAACAAGATACACAGGCAATTCTTCAGAGATCTCTCTGATCGTGGCCATGCAGCCGTCGAAATTACCTTCAACCTCAATCACAGCTGCACCGTAGTCAAGCGACTGGGCCAGCTTCGCCGCACTCACATGCCCCGACGGGACCATGATTGCGCAAGGCAGACCAGCGCGCGCGGCGTATGCGGCTAAACTTGCGGCTGTATTTCCTGTGCTCGCACATGCGACAAGCTTTGACTGGAGAATCAGCGCTTGAGTGACGGCTACTGTCATCCCGGTGTCTTTGAAGGAACCGGTTGGATTACAACCTTGATGTTTCAACCTCAAGGAGTCTAGCTTGCAGTAACTCGCGGAACGTCTGGCATCATAAAGAGGAGTATTTCCTTCCTGAAGCGAGATAATTGCTGCTTCATCCTTGATGGGCAGAACTTCTCGGAAACGCCAGACGCCACTGCGGTCAACACGCTCGAACGAGGCGCGTCGATCTCGCCAGGTCGCCTTCAACACTGTTGCAGATGGTATATCGCCGGTGAGTACGATATCGAGCAGTCCACCACACTCGGTACAGACGTAAAGGCGCTGCTCAGTCGAGTATTCCTGGTGGCAGTTTGATTCAATGCACCGCTGGACGAATTGCGGTGCCGGGGAGCCGTCGCCATTCAAAGGCGCCATAATCTAACTCAACATTCGGAAGAAAATGTAAGCGCTGCCAATATAGTTATTGAGAGTATGCATTACAAGACTAAAGGGACACCCGATAATTAACGGATGCCCCCTTAGCGTTGCCGCTCGACCGATTGACTAGAAACTAAAGCGAAGTTGTATGTCGATGCGTCTATTGTAGGCCGAACCCACCGCTCCAAAACCACCAAAGCCACCTGCAGTTGACGTCGACTGGCCGAAAAATGCAGAACCCAGATTGCCGACTGGATTAGCTAGATTTGTATGATTGAGCAGGTTATTAAAGTTGACCGAAAGCGTTAGATTGTAACGGCCGCCACCATTCGCACCGCCAAATCCTCCGCCTCCAAATCCTCCTCCACCACCACCAAAGCCGCCGCGACCACCGCCTCCTGGTCCACCTGGTCCACGGCCAGCCATTCCGCCGCCCATCATACCGCCGCGTTCGTTGGCATTACCCTGACCAGCTTGTTGTCCCTGACCCTGTTGACGAGCGTTAGCGGCGTTCGCTTCAGCCCCAAAGTTCCAGGTTTTGCTGACGCGTACGTTGACGGTAGTTGAGCCAGGACCTTCTGCAAAGTTTCGTGGAATCATCACGTCGCCGGGCCCAAGCGTTAACTTGAAATCACCAAACGGTGTGCATCTGAAATTCACCGTGTCAGAACAATCAACGCCATTGGATACCAGTGCTGGACGTTCAGTATTTAATGTGTCGCCGTTGATATCTCTTCCAAGTGTAATGTTAAAGGGCCGGCCTGATTGGATGATGATGAACGGATTAATAGTGATGTTCCACGGGGCTCGGAAATTGCCGCTGAGGAAGAAACGGTTACGCACATCATTTTGGAATCTGCCGTATTCGGTCGTCAGGTCGTATGGATTTGCCGGAAAAGTACCAGAACCATCCGTATCGCTCATTGCTTTTGCGAGAACGTAATAAGCGTTGAACGAGATCTTCCGGTTGAAGTTGCTATTGAAGTTCAGGATGAACTGGTTTTGATTGAAACGACCACTCGAGTCGTATTGAAAGATATTGCAGATCGGCGACGGGTTAATCGATGGCGGAATAAAGTCCGTGCAGTTCAACGGACGAATACCGCTGTTCGGAACGCCAGGAATAAACGTCCCTGGCAAGGGCGCATTCAGTGGTAGCGTGCGCAGTAGGTGCAGCGACCGGATGTTGATGTAACTCGCCGCAATTCGTGTGTTATGCGGCAACGCATGCTCAACGCTGATGACTGACTGCAACGTATAAGGCGCTTCGATATTATTTGCAACTTGATATACCGAACCAGGCACTGAAAAAGTCACCAGAGTTTCTGGCGAAGGAATCACCGGAAAAAAGTCTGGATTCAAAACTGTGAATTGTTGTTGGTTGGTTCCGTTGAAGCGTGTGGCCTGGAGAGTCAAGTTCTCACTTACGCGGTCGTAGAAAACGCCGTATCCACCACGGATGACCGTCTTTGACTGTTGCCCTCCTGGTGACCATGCGAAACCAACACGCGGAGCGAAGTTAAAGTTGCTGCTTATGTTCGATTGATTTTCGTACCGTAGGCCGACGTTGACGGTCAAGTTAGGACGAACCTTCCAATCGTCTTGCACGAAACCGCCAAAGTCGAACTGACTAATCTTGGTCGCTGGATTTCCTGATGACAACGTGAATTGAGTTGCTCCCCCGCCAAGCGCTCTGATCTGGGCCACATTCAAGCCTTGAGACTGAAAGAGTAAAGTTCGACGGTAGCGTTCTATACTGGTAATTGGAATGGGATCGCCGGGGATCGGTTGGTCGTTAGCATCGAGTTCTGGGCCAAAACCGCCGCCGAAGAACCGGTAACTGCCCACAAAATTCTGGGGCGAGAAATCTGAGATTCGCACACCTCGTAGTCGCGCCCCCACTTTTAGTGAATGTGGTCCATGCAGGAAAGAAGTGTTATTAGTCAACTCCCATGAATTAGTCGTAGTCGATGATTGGCCTACTTGAGCTCCGCCCCCGGTGAACGCATCCTGCACATCGATGGTCGGGTTCGAATTCTCGGCGTCCTGCGATCTAATGCCGTGCTCAAACTGAAAGCGAGTCTCGTTAACGATGGTCTTGTTAACGACGATAGTATCGGTTAGCTGGAGACCGTGTTCGGTATTGGCCATGTCGAAAGCACGCTCTGGCAGCTGGAATCCCCCAACACCTCCCACATTCGAGCTCTTTGTGTAGGTGTACCGGCCGACCAATGTGTTGTTAGCGTTGATCTGATAATCAATTCGTGGTGAAAACGTAGTGCGACGACTTGGAATGCGAAACGTGTCGTTAAAGGGTACGATTTCGAAATTTGGATCGACAATCTTTGCGACGATTACTGCATCGTCGTCTATATCGCGTTTTTCGAAGTCAACGAAGAATGACGCTTTGTGTTTTGAAATTGGCCCACCAAAATTGCCCGAGTACTGGCGCGTTTGATGTGGTGGACGAGCTGTGGTGAACGGGTTCCGGGCATTTAGTGCGTCGTCATTGAAGTTGAAAGCGACTTGTCCACGATAACGATCAGAACCGGGCTTCGTAAGAATCTCGATACGTCCCAGACCCAGGCGATCGTATTCAGCAGAAAACGGATTGGAGTTTATTCGGATCTCACGAATCGAAGCGCGCGGAGGAAGTCGTCCGCCTGTGAAACCATCGATGAAGATTTGACCGCCATTTGGACCAGCCGAGGGTCCAGCGAGAGCTTGCAATGCCGCCGCGAGATCGTCGGGATCGTCCGGAAGCGCATCGAGATCGGCGCCTTTGAGAACTACGGCTCCAGCGTTGTTATCGGGATCGGTACTTACCCCTTGAGTGTCAGCAGCGACAGTAACTTTCTGCTCCTCAATCGCGACCTTCAACGTCACATCCAATTGGAGCGTCTTGCCCGCCACTATTTCGACTTCTGGATTTTCAAAAATCCCAAAGCCCGCATTAGCGGCCCGCACAGTGTATTTGCCCGGTGCTAAACCGTTAATTGTGTAGTTCCCACCGTCATTGGTTACAACGCTCTTCTGAAGGCCGTTGGAATCGATTGCCGTGACCGTCGCACCGACAATCGCGCCGCCCAACTCGTCCAGGATCTGGCCTTTTAACGAGCCAGTGCGTTGCTGCGCTGCCAGATTCACCAGCGCGCATACGCTTAGGACGATGACGGCCAAAATTCTCTTCATTCGAAGCTCCTTCGGGGGGATGTTTTTGCGAAACGGTGGCGCAGAGACGCATAGCTCCACACATTAAGCGGAAATTGTACTGAAAAAGGCAGTAAAGAGTCTGTCAATGGATTGTAAAGTTTTGTAAGTGCCGAAGTGTGGCAGATTGACACTTCTTTACGCTTCAAAATAGCCGCTTGCGCTAGGATCGATCGACTTGCCCTCGGGAGTGATTATGCCTTTCAATCTAGTTGAGCGACCAATGGAACGTGTTCTCGTAATCGATGACGATGTCGGTCTCTGCGAGCTCGTTGGTGAATACCTGCAACCAGAGGGTTATACGGTTGAAGCTATCCACAACGGCGAGCGGGGAATTGACCGTGCACTGTCGGACGAACATGACCTGGTGGTGCTTGATGTGATGTTGCCTGGAACGAATGGTTTCGACGTATTGCGAAGAATTCGTGCTCGCTCTCGCATCCCGGTGTTGATGTTGACTGCGCGCGGTGATGATGTTGATCGCATCGTTGGGTTAGAGATTGGCGCGGACGATTATTTGCCGAAGCCTTTCAATCCCAGAGAACTGGTGGCGCGCATTCGCGCCGTTTTGCGGCGCACCCAGCCGTTGGAATCACCCGCTCAGCCTCGTGAGACACTCTACGTTGGTGATATTGAGATGGACAGCAACACCCGAAACGTGCGGCGCGGTGGAGAAGTAATAGAGCTTACAGGCGTCGAGTATGACTTGTTGGAGATCTTTCTGCGATGCGCAGGCCAGATCGTCAGAAGAGAAGAGCTGGTGAAAGAAGTTCTGGGGCGTGAGTTATCTCCATTTGATCGCAGCATCGATATGCATGTGAGTAATCTCCGAAAGAAGTTGGGCCACCAGGCGAATGGTCTGGAACGAATCAAAACTATTCGGGGTGTCGGTTATATCTACGGCGCTCCTCCTGAAAAGTCAGAATGAAGTTTCCCTTTCGCAGTCTCTATCTAAAAATTTTCATCTGGTTTTGGCTCGCCATGATCATTATCAACGTCGCGCTTTTTGCGGCGGTGGCGGTGACTCGGCCAACGCCAACAGGCAGATCCTGGCGTGATCTGGCCCAGGTTGGTCCCAACTCGCAAAAGGCAGCCGAACTCTATGAGCAGGGCGGTGTGGCTGCACTTGTCGCGGGTCTGCGCGAGACAGAGAAGTCGTCAGGCGTTACTGCAACACTGTTCGATGAGAACGGCAATGAACTTGCCGGTCAACCAGTTCAGCCCACAGCGACTGAGTTGATCGCAAAAGCAACTAAGAGCGGAGAGATTGAATTCAACTTTGCTGGTCGAAACACCCAGGTAGCAAAGCCAGTCACGAGCGCCAACGGGAAGCGTTACACCTACGTCGCACATATCCCTAGAACACCATACCAAATGAGTTTGCAAACTCAGGGTGTTCGCTTACTGGTGGTGCTTCTCACCGGTGGAATATTTTGTTACTGGCTAGCACGATATTTGACGACACCACTGTTGAAGCTGCGGGCCACGACCAATGAGCTGGCCGAAGGAAACCTGGGAGCCAGGGTCGCAACAAAACTCACTAAGCGTAGAGATGAAGTGGGACAACTCGGACGTGACTTCAACGTGATGGCCCAGAGGCTCGAGTCGATGGTGACGGCGCAGCAGCGTCTCTTAGGCGATATCTCGCATGAGTTACGTTCGCCACTCGCCCGACTTGGCGTAGCGCTAGGTCTGGCACGTCAGCGTGCCGGAGTCGGAGCCGACGGAGCCTTGAACCGGATTGAGCGAGAGTCAGACAATCTCAACGAGATGATCCGACAGCTTCTGACTCTAACGAGACTCGAGAGTGGCACTGATAGTAGAAAACGAACTAACGTCGATCTGGATGCGCTGGTCCGGGAAGTGGTGGATGATGCGGACTTTGAAGCGAGAAGTTTGAATCGCACTGTGCGTGTAGTCGCGGCCGAAAAGTGTTCTATCGATGGAGTTGAGGAACTACTGCGAAGCGCGATTGAAAATGTGGTTCGTAACGCAGTGCGCTTCACGCCCGAAGGAACTGCCGTGGAAGTTGCCCTGAGAAAGCAAAATGGCGCCCGGGCTAACTTCGCAGTCATCAGTGTCCGGGATCGGGGCAATGGCGTTCCGGCTGAGGCTTTGGAAAAGATTTTTCAGCCCTTCTATCGCACCGAAGATGCCCGTGATCGTCAGAGTGGGGGCGGCACAGGACTCGGCCTGGCAATCACAGAACGCGCAGTAAGAATGCACGGTGGCACAGTGCAGGCAGCGAACTCGGCTGACGGTGGTCTCGCAGTTGAAATGCGCATGTTGATTCCTAAACGCCCGCCGACTGACGAGATGACCAACTAAATTTGGAGTGCGACGAGCCGCCGTCGCTTTGTTATATTGCTGCCTGAGTAAATGACAAAGCGCTGCCAGGCCCGGGCGCACTCCAAAGCCTTTGAAACCAAAACGCGCATCGAGAGATACCCTCCTTGAATTTTTGAGTTTGTCGCTGATTGTTGGTCTCGCCACCTCAATTGGCGCGCTCGTTTTCTTCGCCTGGCTGGCCGACGAGGTTCTGGAAGGTGAGACTCAGCGCTTCGACACCCTGACTCGCGAAACAGTTCATCAATTTGCCTCGCCAGCGATGACATCTGCGATGCGTGGCATATCGTTTCTTGGGTCCACGATCTTTCTCACTATCGCCACCGCCGTGGTGGTTGTGCTGTTTTTGAAGCGACACTGGAATCGTGAAGCGATTCTCTTCACCATCACGATGGTTGGAGCATCGATTTTGAATGTGACATTGAAGCTCGCATTCAAACGTCAACGACCAACACCTTATTTCAGTCTGTTGCCTCCTGAGTCCTATAGTTTCCCGAGTGGTCATTCCTTAGGTAGTTGCTGTTTTTACGGCGCGTTAGCAGCGATTCTTGCGGCTCGAGCTCAAACGGCAAGGGCAAAGTCTTTTTTGTGGATCTTCGGTATCTTGATGTTTTTGTTGATCGGGCTATCGCGGATCTATCTGGGAGTGCATTACACAACTGACGTGATTGCGGGGTTTGTCGCAGCGTTTTTCTGGGTCATGGTAGTGGGCTTTGTTGAGAATCAGTTACGTCGGCTGCGTTCTCGTAGACGACCACAGACCGAAGCGAACTAAGAAGCATCCACAGATTCCACAGATTTCTCAGATTATTCACAAGAAAGCGAGGAGTGTCAGGAGCCCCGAGTTTTGGAAAAAAAGATCGGTGGAATCTGCGTAATCTGTGGATACTTCTGTCTTAGCTATTGAGGTGGCGGTTCGATGTTGTGGCGCTTAAGAAAATCATTGAAACGTGGATCCTTGCGTAATGGATCAAATTGCGGATCAAAAATTATTTGCGCCGCCATAACACGATTCAGTCGAATCTTATCCATTTGCTCAAAGGCTTTATCCATATCTCCCAGCGCGCCATAAATCAGAGCGTGATTGAAATAGTTTGGACCTTCTTCGTGCTTCTCAGCCGTGGCTAACATTCGCAGCGCTTCCGGTCGTCGTCCTGCCAGGGAATAACTGTAAGCCTTCTCCCATGAGGCATAGCGTGGATCGATCTCGAGTACCTGATCAAAAGCCTCATGAGCCTCATTGAACATTCTTTTCTGAATGTATGCCTCGCCAAGATTAAGCCGCGCCGACACGCCTTTTGGCTCTAGTTCAAGAGATCTCTTGGAGTAGGAAATAGACTCGTCGTAACAACGTGCTGTGTATAACATCCCAGCGAGCGCGCCATTTGTAACCGCAGAAACAGGATCAAGTTCCTGCGCGCGTCTCATCTGCATTACGGCCTGGTCCAGGCGCAAACTATAAAATAGAAAGTAAGCGTATCGCACATGGCCAATAGCATAGTTTGGCTTGAGTTCTAAGCCACGCTGAAACTCAGTGCCCGCGTCCTCAAAGCGACGAGTCATCAGATTTAATCCGGCTTTAACGATATGTGCTTCGGCCACTGTATCGTCTAGAGCCAACGCCTTGTTCACCGAAGTCTCAGCCCGCGTTAACGCCTCGTCAACATTTGTCGCCGCGTACTCGTCTGTGACTGAAAGGTAGTAGCAGTCGGCGAGCATTGCATGGGCTTCGGCAAAATCCGGATCCTTTTGCACAGCCTGCTCCAGATACTGAATGGCTTTAGGTAGATTTTCGCGTGTTCGTCGATTCCAAAAATAGAGGCCGGTTATGTAGTCCTGATAGGCGGCCGGATTATCGGTCGCATGCGTCTTGACGGGCTTAACAGTATCGGAAACCTGAAAACGTAGAGAGGTAGAGAGTTGATCTGAGATCGAATCCTGGAGACGAAATATACTTCCGTACCTTTCGTCAAACTTTCCCGACCATACTGTTTTGCCATCACTCAGGCGAATCAACTGCGCGGTCACGCGGACCCAATCGCCATCCTTCTGTATGGTGCCATCTAGTATTCCTTCGACGCCGAGTTCCTTTCCCAAAGTTACCGGATCCTTATCGTGCGAGCTGAGGCTGAACACCGCGCTGGTTGGTAAAACCGTCACCTGGTCAAGCCGGCTGAGCTTCAGGATTAGCGCGTCTGCCATTCCCAGGCCAAGCAAGTCGCTTTCTCTGTCGGTTCCGATTGTCTTAAACGGAAGCACGGCGACTGATTTCGGGCGGAAGTTCTCGGTCTGACGCTTTGCTCGTACCAGGAAAACGGCGGTCAAAACGGCGGCCAATGCGAGACAAGCTGATACTGCGGGAAGGTA
>Ga0163162_10002259_pt1 | contig 18089 bp, 37 predicted proteins | sample S55metaG_FD_115310 | JGI IMG/M metagenome (GOLD analysis project Ga0163162, IMG submission 115310) | Switchgrass rhizosphere microbial communities from Kellogg Biological Station, Michigan, USA - S5-5 metaG | ecosystem: Host-associated > Plants > Roots > Rhizosphere > Soil | place: USA...
GTCGCCGCGGCCTCGAGGTCGGGGGTCCCTCCCCACCGTCACGCAAAAAAGTCCAGCGCGTTCGACGGCTTCGGCGTCATCAACGCTTCGATCGGCTTGTCATTGCGCTTGTGGTTGCACGAGTGGCAGGCACCATGCAGATTGGCCCGCTCCATCGCCAGGTCAGGGCGAGAGTGGGCAGTAATTACATGGTCAGCGGTCTGACTCAGGGTCGTGCAACCAGGGAGTCGGAGCCAGCACAGTGGCTCCTCGGCTACGACCTGATCACGCAACTTGCGCCATGCTCGGGTGTGGTGGACGGCAGCCATGCCACCTCCAAGCGTCAGCCCTTGACGTCGCCCTTGGTCGACTTGGCCGCCTCAGCCTGAGACTCGGCGCTGTTGCACTCGATGGCCCACTTGGAACCAGTGACGTACAGCGCGCCGTTGCTCGAGCCGAGGTCGACGTACTCGTCCCGGGCCGTGTCGTTGGCGAACCAGTTGATCGCCACGTCCTCACCGGACGGGAGCGTGCAGCCGGCGGTCTTGATGGCGAACATCATCGGGTCATCACGGATCTCGAGGGGCTGGCACTTGGCCGCCTTGCCCACTGCCTCAATGCTGCCGTAGCCAGACGAGGCGGACCCCGAGTCACTGTCACCGTTCGATCCGCAGGCGGTGAGCAGGAGAAGGCTGGCGATGAGGGCCGAGATGCGCATGGGCGGACGCTACCCGTCGGCGGCGTCGGTGTCTCAGGTCTAGCCCGGATGTCTCATTCTCAAGCGGCTAACGCACATCCGATCTACCGTCAAGCGGTGGACTCGGACATTCGCCTTTACGCTCGCTGCTTCTCGCTGCTCACGTTCGTTGTGGTGCTGCTCGGGTAGGTCAGCAACTCACTCAGCGCCCGGTCGATCTGCTCATGCCGCCGCTCGTACTCAGCAGTCAGCGTCCCGATCCGCCCACGCCGGCTGATCTTGGCAGCCTCGGCATTGAGGTTGGCGAGAGCCTGCGTCAGCTCACGCTTGGTCGGCGCGGTGATGTCATGGACGGTGGCGGTCACTGCTCGTCCTTCGCCACGGTTACACCCAGCGCTTCGGCGTAGGTGTTGAGCGCGGCACGTGTGGCCTCAGCCAACGCGTCCGGGTACTCGTGGTCGACCTCGATGATGACCTGGAGGTCGTCGTCATCGGGCCAGCTTCGGAGGATCACAACCTTCGCCATGACGCCTCCCGATGTAGGAATGCCGAAGGTGCCCAACGGATAGATCCGGGGCACCTTCGGTTACAGCCTATATCACAACCACGCGATTTGTTACAGAGCTAGGCGATCTCGTCCTCGTCGGCACTGAGTCGAGCCTCGACGTCGGCCACCGAGTAGAGCGTTCGGCCTGAGTCCTGCCTGCGCTTGACGTACCCACGCTTGGCCCAGACACGCACGGTGCCAGCACGCACGCCGGTTCGCTCCTGCATGTCCCGGTCGGTGAGCTCAGTTGCGTTGCCGAGGTGGACCTCTGCGACGTTGCGTTTGTAGTCCTCGTTGCTGCGGAACTCCTTGCACTTCGGGCAGCGCCATCCGTCTGCTGCTGCCATCCGACCCCACTCGCGAACCAACGGGATCTCACACGTCATACACGGCGCCCCCGTGTCCCGCTGCAACCCGGCATGCAGCACCGCCTCCAGGTGCGCCCGACACTTCCCCACCTCGCGCCGGAACTGCCCGAAGTCCTGCCCGGCGTCGTGCGCGATCCTGCCCAGTCGCTTGTCGAGGTAGTCCACGGCGCGGCTGACGGTGATGGTCAGGTCGGTGGGGTCGCCGTAGTCCTCGCCGAGTGCAACGACCCATCGCCCGAGCACGTTGGCAGGATGGTGCTCGTCGTCGGCCTCGAGGCTCGACAGCAGCACGTCCTCACGTGCCGCCCTTGCTGCCCGACGCCATGCGAACGCCTCGACATCCGCGGACGCCCCGTTGAGCATGGCCGCCTCGCTGTTGATGCCCCGCACGATCGCTTCCTCCGGCAGCTGGGCGCACAGGTCGAGGATGTCGTGCAGCGCGGCACGGACTCGGCCGATGCACGCAGGGCACGTGTTCTCGCCGAAGCTAAGGTGGGTCGCCTTGCTGCATTCAGGGCAGTGGCGCTCCTCGCATGGCTGGCACCCGCTGCACTCACTCCCGTCACACTCCCCGACGTGCCGGTTGCGGACGTAGTGGGTGGCCTCGTAGCGGTAGCACTGACTCATGCGTTGTCCTCCCACGGCACACGGATCTCAAAGTTGAAGATGACGTTGTCGTTCTCGATCCGATGGCCTGCCGCGACGCACGTGTCGCACAGCTGGCCCTCGTTGCTGCATTGCTCGTGGCAGACCGAGCACGCTCTTGACCAGCTACTCACGCGCCCTCAACCCCTTCGTCCCCCTGAGCGCCGTCCAGCACCCCGGTCGTACCCGTAGCCCGCGTGGGGCTGCTCGTGGCTCCTGGGGCCGTTTCTGCGGCTCTGGCGGCGATTTCACGAAGATCGCGGGCCAGCGATTCAAGACGTTGCATCTGTCCAGGCCGGTCCGCGATGCTCGCCTCAGATTCCAGCGACTCGGCGATGGACCAGAGATCGACCTTGACGCGACTCACCGCTTCCACCCGGCCTCAACGATGACGGCAGCAAGGTGGGCGTTGTGGCACATCTCCGCGGACATCCGACCCACCCGCTCATCGGCAATGGTTTCGCTGCACGAGCAGTGCCAGTCGGTGAACCCCCGCCACACGCCGCGATGCCCCGCCAGCACCGCCTCCAGCCCCGCAGCGTCCCCGCGAGGCTCGGCGGGGGTGGGGTTGGCCAAGTCGCTGGCTACTCCCTGCGCCTCGGCAATCAACGCAGGCGTGATCTCCGGCTGCCGCCAAAACTCGCTGACGCCAGCCTCCCCGTCACCCACCACCTCCGGGCCGGACTGGGCGGCGAGGAGAGTGCGGAGGTCTGCAATCTGTTCGGCCAGCGCGTCCCCGCGTTCGATCCAGTAGCCGTAGGCGCGGCCGTGGAAGGGGCACTCCTCGACTGGGCCCTCGGTAGTCGCTGGGTTGTAATCGCAGATGCACGCACCGTCACGCTCGGACGACGGTCGGCCAGACTCGTCGTGAGTGACCTCGTAAGCCCTCAGCCCCTCGGCACCCCCGGCGGTCACGACGCGGCCTCGGGGGTGGTGGGGCTCGCGTAGACGTGGAACACCAGTGCGTCGTCTGCCGTCATAAACGTGCCGACATGGTCCCCCTGCCATACCGAGGTGCCGGTGCCGACGATGTCGAAGCGGCGAGTCTCGACCGGCCGCGCGTCGTCCACCTCCACCCAAGCGCAGGGCACATTCCGCTGCAAGGCAACGTGGACCACGCGGCCACCTCGGGGCACCTCTACCTCCGTGATGGGGCCGGGTCCGAGCGGATACTTATGGATGGTCCTCACGTCTCGTTCTCCTTCGTTGCGTTGCGGCTGGGGGCTGGGCTGGGGGTGGCGTGCAGGTCGCGCAAGTGGCGTAGCGCATTTCCGTAGGCGCTATCCCATGTCGGCCAACCGCCCCCCACGCCCATGAAGCGGCACTCGGGATACTCGGCACCCCACGGGAACCTTGGGTTGCGAGGTGCGCGCTGCTTGAAAACGCGGACGTGACAGGTGCTCACTGGTCCTCCTTGTTAGCGGCGGTGACTCTTCGGATGCTGGCCCGTGCGGCGGCGATGGCGTCGGCGGTTGTCATCAGCCCCACCTCTGCACGTTCTCGCCTGGTGGCGGCAGGTCGTGAGGGACCCAACGCACGCCGTCGTCCGCATGGCGCAGCTGACGCGGCCAGTTGCGCTGATCACGGTCACCACGCCACGGAGTCATCGCCGCATAGGACGAAGCAACCTCGCTCATGCCGTAGCCGAACTCAGGCCAACCGAGCAGCGCCGACGAGCCGCGCGGACGCAGGTCGCGCACCCCGTTCTTGCCAGGCGAGTGCCCGGCGTGCGCTTCCATCAGCAGCGTGATCCCGCGGTCGCGGATCGTGTCGAGCGCGGCGAGCAACGGAGCGGCCTCGTCGTCTGTCTGCAGCGCGCGGGGAACCAGTCGGTACAGCGGGCCGATCACAACCAGATCCGGCTGGCAGGCGTCGAGCTCGCGGTGGATGCGAGCAAGGTCCCGGTCGCTGGTGATGTCGACCCGCGACGAGCAGAGCATGTTCACCTGAGTCGGGTCGCCCTTGCCGTAGCGAGCCGCCATCTGCACCAGCGGACGGACCTTGCGCTTGACCTGCCGGACCGAGTTCTCACAGTCCACGATGAGCACCGAAAGTGGTTCGATCGGCGTCATGTCGAACGGGTCGAGTCCAGCTGCACCCATGACAGCGACCTGACGCAGCCAGTAGCTCTTGCCCAGCCCTTCCTGGCCGGTGAGGATGAACCGATCCTGCCGCTCGAGTAGCCCAGGCATGATCCAGTCGGGCTCGTCGTCGGGCTCGGCCAGCATCTCGCCGAGGGTCACAGATTCGGCATCCTCGGTGCTGCCGGTGTCGCGGATCGCGGCGAAGCGGTTGGCGACGGTGGCAGCGAGTGAGCCTGAGGTGTTCTTCGGGTCGAGAGCCTGCTGCTGGGTACGGATGGCCTCGTTGACCAGGCGCCGGCGGGTTGCCCAGTCGCGCACCGTCTCGGCGTAGTCGGCTGCGTGGTCGGGGAACGCCGGATAGGTGACCAGCGTCGGCAGCAACGCGGCGGCGTGCGGCGCCTTGGCCTGCATGAGCGACATCAGCGCAGCCGGGTCGACGCCTTTGGCCTCGCGGTCGAGGTCGCCCATCGCGTTCCAGATTGCCTCGTGCGCCGGGTCGTAGAAGTCGGCCCCAGTGACGAGCCTGCGTGCTGCGTCGCGTGCGGTGCGGCTGAGCAGGCAGGCGGCGAGCGTGGAGAGCTCGGCGTTGCGGTCGTAGGTGGGTGCGTCTTCGCTCATGACGAGTACCGCCCCGGGTTGAGCTCGCGGTGCATCCAGGAGTTCTGCTCGGGGACGGCGGTCAGCTTCGGCGCCTCGTCGGCCCACCGCTCGGCGTTCAGCCACGTCGCGGCGTGCGGGATGAAGTCGGGCTCCTTGCCGACCCAGCCAGGAAGTGCGCGCCGCAGCCCCGCGACCAGGGTCTCGGCGTCGGCCTTCTTGCTCGCGGCCTTGTACGCCTTGGCCGCTGCGCCCTTGGCGACCTTGCGTGGATAGACCGCCCACCAGTCCTCGAACTCCGTCTCGGCGCCAGCCGATGGCGAAGAGTCTTTAGGACGGGACGGGACGGGACGGGACGGGGGTTCAACCTGACCCGAAGCACTCTGCTTCGCCTGTGCTTGGGCTCTGCTTCGACCAGACGCAAGACCGCCGATCTTCCCTGCTTGTACCTTCGCGGCCCGCTCTTCCATCTTCTGAGCGCGAGTGGGTTGCCTTTCGTCCCATTCGTGGAACCGCCAGCCCTTCTCTCCGTCCTGCTCGTAGGCGTGCCAGAGGCCGACTTCGACCAGTCGGCTGGCGTCGCGCGGGCGGCCCCAGCGTGGCAGGATGGCAGCGGGAATGAAGCCATCGGTCAAGTTATCGGCCGACCAGGAGCCAGCGAGCAGCCAAACTCCCATCGCGGAGGTCCCTGCGGCGCGTGCCTTGCGGTGATCGTGGAGCTTGTCGTCCACCTTGAACCAGGTCATCAGGCACCCCAACTCGTCGTCCAGAAGTGCCCACAGTCGGAGCATCCGTAGCGGCAGAGCCATCCGCCAGCCTGGGGTACGGCAGCGATCGGCGTCTCAGTGTTGTCAGCGCACTCGGGGCAGCCGTCGAGGCGACTGAGTGCGGCCGTGAGTTCGGTGCCGAGGGGGGCTTCACTCGGCGATGGTGGTGGTGGGATAGTAGCCACTAGTTGATCGCTCCTTCGTAGCGATTGGCGAGGCCCTGGGAACCTGACTCGCAGTTCGCGCTGCGAGTCCCCGGGGCCGTCTTTACGTGTCCCTCATTGTCCCACTCGAGGGCGCCTCGACGGAAACCGTCGTCCACAGGATTCAGCCTCATGCGGCGGTCTTTTCCTTGCGTGCCTTAGCTCGAGCACGCTGCCGAACGGCCCGGGCATCGAGGCAGGGCTGGCAGGCCATCTCGTCGTAGTGACGGTGCTGGTGGTAGCCCTGCTCTGTCCCACACTTGGCGCGCTCAGTGGGCTTGTCGGGGCGACCCATCAGCTTGCCGGCCCACGTGCCCTCAGGGGTGCCGCCTTCGCTCTTGGGGGAGGCGAGTACGTCCTGGAGGTGGGCGACGCACTGGAGGGCGATGGGGCAGCTGTTGCAGAGCGCCTTGGCCTTGAGGTGGTCCTCGCGGTTGCGGCTGTCGAAGAGTTCGCTTTGACCGAGGCAGGCGGCTTCGGCGACGTCGGTTGGTGGGAAGTTCTTCACTGGATCTCCTCGATGGTCACGGTGACGCGCGGCTCTCCGTTGGGGTAGTCGCGTCGCAGGTCGGGGCCGATGACGTGCTTGTCGTCGTCATCGGAGAGCAGGTTGGCGTCCACGCAGCCATCGACGATCGCCTTGGCAGTGGGGTAGAGGTTCCCGACGTCGCGGCGCCGGTTGTTGGGAAACCGGATGGCGACGGTGATGTGTGCTCGCTGGTAGCGGTCGGGGAACCAGCCGGTGTTGATGGTGGCGGCTGCGAGGTCACGCCAGGTGCGGGTGAGCTTCGCCTTGGGTGCGTGGTGCAGGCGGTCGTTGGCGTTGATGAAGGCGCAGGGGGGATCGAGCGTGAAGGTGGTTGTCACTTCCCCCACCCCGCCGTACAGAAGACCACGATCTGCCCGCTGGTCGGCTTGACCCCGCGTGCGTACTGCTCGGCTTCCCACTCGCTGCGGAAGTGCTTGGTGCGGAGGCCCTGCTCGACCCACTGGCACCACCAGATGTCGGCGCTCATGACTCGTCCTTGGGCTCGGTCCGCCAGCATCCTGAGCCTTCAAGACCGGCGAGCATGCCGCCCGGGCAGGTCGGCCCCATGCTGCACAACTCAGTGCAGTCGCAACCGGGGCCGTAGTCCTCGTCGCCACTCATGCCGCCACCTCCCGCTGACAGTCCCCGCACAGCACCCCGACCTTGCTGACACGCAGCCCGCAGGTCGGGCAGTGGGCCTGGTAGTCGGTGTAGACGCGGTGGGCGGTGTAGGCGTCGGATGCGGCGCCGTTGGCGTGCATGTAGGTGAGCCACGAAGCCTCGAAGTCACTCACTGGTCGGCACCTCCGTCCAGCACGCCCTGCTCAGGTGCCGCCGCGTTGAGCTCGGCCACGCGCTCCTCGATCTGTGCGCGACGCTCGGGGCCGGACGCCTTCCACATCTGCTTGAGGGCGGCGACGTCGAAGGAGGCGGTGACGTCGGCGGCGGTGGGCTCGGGGGTTGGTGGTGGCGTGACAGGCAGCGGCTCCACGGACCAGTAGGCGCCCTTCCCGCCGCGAGGGTTGACCAGTGTCGTCTTGCTGCGGGGGATGTCGGAGAGCCGGCTGATTCGTGTGCCGCCGCGCTTCTCCTTGCCGAAGTAGACCTCGGGCTCGCCGTACAACTCGACCTTGCGACCGACCCAGTCCTGCACGTTCTTGCCCCAGTTGTCGGCCAGGACTCGCAGCATCCCCTTGCTGGGCCGGTAGAACTTGGTGGTCTCCTCGAGCCGGATGTTGACGGGCTGCTGATCCGCGAGCTCGCTGCCGTTCTCGCTGACGGCGGTGATGGTGAAGACCTGCGGGGGTGAGCCGATGAGGTCGGTCGCGTCGATCTGGTCGCTCTTGGGGGCGAGCGCCTTCGTTAGGTCCATGCTCAGAACACCAGTCCTAGGTCGTTGTTGATGTACTCGGTTGCGGGCAGCCCTGTGGCGTGCTCGTTGTAGGTCTCCATCAGCTGCTCGGCGGCCTTCTCGAAAGCGGCGACGGCCTCGACGATCACGGTCTGCCACTCGGGGTCTGCGTGGACTCGCTTGGTCCACACGGGGAGGCCGGAGCAGAAGGACACGTAGTCCCACCACTTGCGGCCGGAGACGAGCAGGCACGTCTGGACCTGCGCCATGTAGTAGGCGGGCACTTCACCTGTGACGATGGTGTTGATGTGCCCCTTGGCTCGCGGGCACTTGATCTCGAGGCCGCCGTCATCACCGATGAGTCCGTCCGGTGATGCGCCGATCGGGAATCCCCAGTCGTCGCGGACCATGAAGCCGATCTCCTTGACCTCGACGCCGTTGTGCTTGGCGTATCGGTCGCGGGCGATGGGCTCATGCATGACGCCGCGTGCCATGTCGTCGTTCATGAAGGACGGCTCGGTCATGCCGGTGATGCGTTCGGCGACGAGGGAGGCGACGAGTGCTCGCGAGGTCTCGTTGTTGGCGACCTTGAGGGTGGGGGTGATGAGGCCCTTGACGACCGACGCAGTGACGATGCCCCGCCGCTGGTCGTGCCACTCGGGCGTTCCCTGGATGAGGTCTGGCAGTTCATGCAACATGGGCGTTCTCCAAGGCGTAGAGGCGGTCGAGCTCAGCCCGTGCGTCTGCGTAGGCGTCCTCGCAGTCGTCACAGGCGGGCAGGCAGTCGTCGCAGTAGGAGTGAGAGCAGCCGCCGTGGATGAGGTCGGCTGAGCAGCGTTCGCAGTAATCGCTCACGACGCACGCCCTCTCCGGTGCGCGTCGCTCCACTGGTCGATCTTGGGGCGGTGGTCGGACGCGGGGGATACCTGCGTGCAGTTGTCGCACTGGGCGATCCACTTGCCGTTCGCTTTGAGTTGGCGTGTGACGATCTGGGGGCGCATGCAGAAGGTGCTCATGACTCGTCCCACCCGTCAGGCTCGTAGCCGTCGTACGCGGTGCCGCTGACCCAGATGCTGCCGGGGGGGAAGTCGCGGGATGCCGTCTCGCGGGTCTCGGTTTCTACGATGCTTTCTGGCTGCCAGGAGCTCATGCCGCCACCTCCGGCCAGGCGAGCATCGTCCGCAGAGCCGACGCGCACTGCTGCGGTACGACGCCGTTGCCGAGCGCCTTCAACGCGTCGTTGCGGGTGATGCCAGGGACGTCGGTGACCCAGCCAGCGGGCAGGCCCATCATCCATTCGACGAAGACGGGCGAGAGCTGAGCGTTGCCCTTCTTGCCGGCCATCGTTGGTGGTGGCACTGGTCGAACAAAGACCCGTTCCCATCGAGCGATGCCCTCGGCATAGTCGCCCCACCGCGCCGCCTGACGAACCGTGGCGTCGGTCAGCGTGCAGAAGTCGTTACCGCCGTAGCCCGCTGATCCCGAAGCCTTGTGGTCAGCGGTCGTCGGCGTCGGTAGCAACCTCTGCGCCTCGATCGCCAGCGACTTTCCGTGCCCGTTGCCGTTGCCGTGGGCGGCCTGCATCTTCGCGGTCCACTCGTCCCAGTGCTCGACGGTCTTGCCCTCACCCATGTCGTTCACGGCAGGGGTGGGGAGGAGCAGCGGGATCGCGCTCAGGTTTGGGTCGTGCCGGTTCGCGTCGCCAGGGCCGTAGCCCTTCCAGTCGCGAGCCTGAGGAGTGGGCAGCATCGCCACGGCGCTCGGCAGCATCAGGTCGCCGGACGAGCCTCGCTGGTTGGGGCCGCCCTTGGTGCCGTCTGTGGCTCGGGGGGTGGGCAGAAGTTGCTGTGCGCCAGTTGCAGGAGCCACTGCTGACCCATGATCTGCCCGCAGCGCAGGCACTCCATGAGCTTCTGTTCGGGGAGCCCGATCGCCCTCATTCGAGCCAGCATCTAGACCTCGCCCGTCAGGCGAAAGCAAGCCACGTCTTGGAGCGTTGGCTGGTGACCGCCCCCCAGTCGCTTCGTCGGATCCTGCGGGCCGCCCCGCTCCCCGTCGTACGCCGCAGGGGTCGGCAGCAAATGAACGGTCTCCGTTGCCGATCCGCCCCGCGTTGCCCTGGGTGTCGGTAGCGATGACGAAGACGCGGAATCGTCCGTGAGGGGCGCCGATGTCGGCTGCTCGTAGGCCGTGCCAGCGGCAGTCATACCCGAGGTCGGAAAGGTCTCCGAGTACACGGCCGAGGGCACGTAGAACAGGCTCTCCGTGTCGTCGTCGGGTGTCAGCCAGCAGTCGTGGGTCTGACTCCAGGTCGCTAGTGGCTTCGGCTGAGTAGGCTCCACGAACGTTCTCCCAGATGACGGTTGCGGGTCGGAGCTGCGCGATGGCTTCGCGCATGGCGACCCACAGGTTGCTGCGGGTGCCTTCGGTCATGCCAGCGCGCTTGCCCGCGTGACTGAGGTCTTGGCAGGGTGAGCCGCCAGTGAGGATGTCGACGGGCTCGACCTGCGACCAGTCGACCGTGGTCACGTCGCCGTGGTTGGGCACGTCGGGGTAGTGGTGGGCGAGGATGCTGCAAGGCGCTCGGTGCGGCTCGTGGTGGCTCGCGTTGCCGTTCTTGTCGAACTTGCAGGCGTCGGCGTACCAGACGAGGTCGCCGCCGTAGACGTCCTGGACGCCCATGCCGAGTCCGCCGTAGCCGGCGAAGAGCTCTCCGATTCGTGGTCGTGTCATCAGTCCTCCTCGGACCAGGGGTTGAGTAGCGACGCAGCGCGTGCGTCGGCGGCTGCCCATGCGGCGCTGATGCGTCGGGGGATGTAGGTGAGGGCGCGGATGAGGCGCGTCATGGCTTGATCCAGCACCAGGTGATCGCCATGACGGCGAGGACGGCTGCCTCAAAGAGGACGAAGGTCATCGCTCACTCACCTCGGCGTCCCACAGCTCGAAGTCGTCGGCCGCTTCGACGTCCTGCACGGCGGCGAGTAGCGCACCCCACGCCTTGTCTTCGCGGGCCTGCTGTTCGTTGGCGCGGATGATGGCGAGGACGTCGGCAACGTGGCGGTCGAACCGTGTGGCGCGTTCGGCCTTGCGTCGGTTGCGGCGGTCGCAGAGGTTCTTGGCGGCGACGAGTGCGGCGATGAGGGCCACCACGGCGGCCATGTAGCCGAGGACGATGGCGTAGAACTTCTCCGCGGGGGTCATGACTCACCGCCGAGGTAGGCGCGGGCGACGGCGTGGGCAGCGTCCCACTCGTCGGGGTCGTCACCACGACCGGGCTGCGTCATCAGGTCCAGCCAGTCCGCTACAGCGAGCGCGACGGCGGGGTGCCAGGAGGCGATGTGCTCCTTGATCGGTTCGCGGTAGCCGGTGCCGATGCCTCGCCAAGTGTTGGGGTCGGTGGCGGGCTGTCCGAGATTGCTGGCAGCAGCCTCGGCCCGCTCCCGCATCAACGCAGCAGCCTCACGCAACACCGCCGCGCTCATGCCTGCCCCCAACCGAACAGTTCCAGCAGCACCTTCAGCGACTCCTCGCGGCGGGACTTGGGGTGGGGGTGGCAGGCTGGGCACTTGCGGCGGCGGGTCATTGGACGCCCTCGCTGAGGACCTTGGTGACGGCGATGTCGGCGTAGGTGACCCAGGCGAAGAGGGCGCCGACGTTTCCATGGCGAGCCCAAGCGCGCGGGGCCTCGTCTAGCGTCTGAGCGCCGACCCGGATCCATCGCGCTCCCTGCTCGTCCTCGACCACGGCGCCCAGGCCCTGCGGCTCGTCGGGGCGCGGGGGTGCGAGAAGGGTGCGGAGAGCCTTCCTGACCGTGATCGGGTGGACGCCGTTGGCTGCGCTGGCCGTGTCACCTGCGTGCCACATGGCGCTGACGAGCGCCTTGCAGAGACGGTCGATCTGCGCGGACTCATCGACGTCGATGGAGACCACCTGCCGCGTCATGCCGCACCCCCGGTCGTCAGGGGCGCGATGAAGGTGACGCCGGCGACCTTGAGGATGGCTTCGGTGCGGCGCATCAGGATCGGTCGGCCGGTGGCAAATGCCATCAGCTCCAGGGTTTCAGCGTCCACGTGCTTGGTCATCTACAATCACTCCTTGAGTTGAGTTGAGGTCCCGCGTTGCTTCGAGGTGGCGCGGGGCTTCGCTTGTTGTGGGGTTTGGTTATGCGGCGCGCTGGTGGCGCGCGGTCTGCTGCTTGAGGGCTCGCACTCGGTGGCGCCGCTCTCGGAGTGCTGTCGTGTGGGCCACCCGGCAGTCGTCGCAGCGGCAGCTGTGATTCGTGTACATGCCGTCCGTCCCGTGCATCGCGGGCTTACGGGGTCCGCGACGACGCGGAGGAGCGGTGCGCACTGCGGGCTCCGGCGTCCACTGGCTTTCAGGGTGAGCCTCTGCGTACGCAGCTCGGATGTCCTCGGACAGGCGCCCGACGCCTGTTTCAACCAGGCCCTGCGAGAGCGCCCATTCGCGGACGAGGTGGGGCGTGATCTCGCCAGCGGCTTCGCGTCGCAGCAACTCTCGTTGCTGGAAAGCCATCGCCTTGGCGATGTCGCACTTCCTGCACAGGCGCGAGCCGTTCCTGTCGCGCGCAGTGTTCTCGGGCGTGTACTCGTGACCCGCGGAGCAGTGAGTCCGAGCCTTCATCCGCAGCGACACGTGAGTGCCGTGCTCGATCGAGTCGCGCATGTTCTCGAGGTGCGTGCCGTACTTGAGGTTGGCGACGCGGTTGTCGTGACCATTCCCGTTCAGGTGCCGCGTCTGCAGGCCGTCAGGGAGAGGGCCAAGAAATGCCTCGCCGACCAAACGGTGAACCGGCCTGCTGATCCGCTGGCCGTTCATGTAGAGCTCAACCTTGAGGTAGAACCCGTTCGTCAATCGGGTCTGCCGAAGGACATGACCAACCCGACGACCTCGACCCTTCCTGACGTTGCGGACTCGGCCCAGGTTGCTCACCTCATACCAACCCGGCGCCAAGGTCACCGGTCGCCACTCCTCGGCACTCATGCCGAACGCCGCGCACTACGAAGCGTCTGGCCGGGCAGCCCAGCGTCACGCTCAGAGACGACGTGGTGCTGAGCCTCGATGGCCCGCACGTCAGCCTCGGTGAACCGGACCTGCCGGCCGATCTTCACGCAGGGCCAGCCGTAGCGACGGCGCCACTCGGTGACCTTGGCCTCCGTGACGTTGAGCAGTCCCGCGAGGTCAGCCTCGGTGAGGAAGTTCGTCATGCCGCCTGATCCTTCCGCTTAGCACTGACAGTTTGTCCGCTGGCTGCGGATGCCTTGGGCATGAAAAGCACAGTGAGGGGGACCTCCAGGCGCTCCGCGATGAGCTCGGCGGTGCGGGGGGTGCACGAGGTCTTGCGTCCGTTGACCAGGGCGCTGATGAAGGTGCGGCCGACTCGGGCGTGAGCCCCGACGTCGGCGTTGGAGAGACCCTTGGTCTTCATCAGGGCCTTGAGGAGTTCGCCGCTGTTGAGGCGCATCCAGGTTCCCTTCGGCCATCGCTTGCGTTGTGCCTTCATCTTCACTCCCTGCGTACTTGGTGTCAACCACCTGCGGATATTTCTACCGTAGGCGGTGGACACCTGGCAAGTAGTTACACCGTTGTTTTTATGCAGGTAGGGGATTCGTGGCACTCTGAGCGCGTGAAACTGGTGGACAGCAAGTGCTCGGAAACGGCGTGTCGTGGGTGGACAGTGCGTCCGCGGCTGGCGTTGCCAACCTGTCAGCCGCCCTTGATGGTTAAGCCATGAGCAGGTTGCTGGCGATCATCGACGCGTACAGGGATGCCCACGGGCAGCCTTCGGAGGCGTCGGTGGCTCGAGCGATCGGGATCTCTCCGCAGGCGTTGAGCTCGTGGAGGGCGCGGGGCTTCAAGCGGCCCCCGGACCCGGAGACGCTGAGGAAGCTGGCGGCCCTGGCTGGCCTGGACTACGAAACCGTGGTCCTGCCGGCAGCTCTCGTGGATGCCAAGTGGGTGGAAGACAAGGGAGACGACGATGGCACGCTCGCCACCAACACGGCCGGTTAGTTGCGGACCGGTACTAAACAGATCAACCAGACGTAAGCCGTAACGGAGTCCGAATGCCGGACGTTGGACCCTCGTCAGGTCGAACCTGTCAGAGGTCGAGGAGAGGCTACTGGCGGGGGTCGATCCACCGGCTTTTCTCTTGGGGGTTCCATATGTTCAACCTGTCCGACAAGGACGTTTCACTGACCGGCACGTTCGCCTCGCTGCTCTGGATGCTGGGCTTCGTGCTAGTGGTCATCGGCATGCTCACGGAGTTCAGAACGGGCGGCCTGGGGCTGTTGATCTCTGGGTGGGGTGCAGTCCTGACCATCCGCGGCTTCGTCTGCGTCGGGGTCGAGCAGGTTCGCAGCCGTGAGGAGTCGGCGTTTCAGCTGGGGCGCGATTCGGTGCGCTCTCTGCGCTGAGCAGTGTTGACGTGTCAACACATGAACGTCATTGAGCACATCTAGGGGGGTGCTCAAAGGCCCGGTTTCACGCTCAACGGGGAAGTCTGAGCGTACGGGCTGCTGCGTTCGATTCCCGCCAGCTCCACCCGATAGAATGGCCCTGACCTGCAGGAATGCGGGTCAGGGCCATCGTCGTTTCACCACGTCAACGGCCTGCCAACACTTACGACCTAGGGTGACCGCATGCCGAGTGTCCGTGAACGCACCCCGAAGACCGGCCCAACGACGTTCAGCGTCCTCTATCGGGAGGGCGGTAGGCAGCGATCCAAGACGTTCGCCGACCGCAAGTCAGCGATGCGGCTGGTCAAGCTGATGGACACGCTTGGGATAGATCGGGGGCTCGCCGCCTTCGCTGAGGAGCGACCAGGACAAGCGGTCGGGCCGACACTCGACCAACTGGCAGAGCAATGGTTCGCCTCGCGAGTGCGGGACCTGACGCCTCGCGCGCTGGCCGACTACCGGCGCGACTACGCGAACTATATCCAGCCCTACTTCGGCCACCGCGGAGCAGCCTCGATCACCGAGCTCGACGTGCAGGCATGGGTAGACCGGGACCTGGCGCGGCTGTCTCCCAAGACGGCTAGCGATCGGCATGCGTTGCTTCACGGGATCTTCAAGTGGGCATCACAGCGGAAGCGGGCGCTGATCCCTCACAACCCGTGCCTCGAGACGGACCTCCCGAAGCGCACGAAGAAGCCACCCAAGGGGCTGACGCTCCCTGAGTGGCTGGCTCTGCGTGATGCTGCGTATCGGGTCGACGAGGACGCTGCTGACTTGATCGTGTTCATGGCGACAACGGGGTTCCGCATCGGTGAGGCTACGGCGCTTCAGGCGGGGGCGGTGGACGACTCCGGCCCGAAGATGTACGTCACCGTGACGCACGTGAACCGAAAGGGTGAGGGGCTAGTCGAGGGGGCCAAGTCGGACGCCGGTCTGCGCCGCCTCCAGATGCTCCCTGAGTGTGCGCGGATGCTCCGACGGCGGATCGTCGGCAAGGGGCCGGGCGATCTCGTCTTCACCAACCCGCACTCGCCGCTGACGCTGTGGGAGCCGTCCACGTTCCGCAAGCGGTGGTGGTCCAAGGCGGTGAAGCTGGCCGGGCTCGAGGCGCGCAACCCGACCCCTCACTGGCTAAGGCACACCCACGTGATGCTCTGCCACCTCGCAGGGATGAGCCTCCCCGAGATCCAGCGGCGGGTCGGGCACACAGACATCAAGACCACGATCAACGTCTACGGCCGGATGATCGACGACATGCCCGATGACGTGGCCGCTCGGCTCGACGCACTGATGACAGGAAATCTTCCGGTGGCGGGAGAAGTGTTGTCGGGAACCAGTAACGCTGCACTCAACCTGCTCGCTGACACCCAACCCCAGCGCTTCACCTCGCCCACCTGAACCTGTCAGCCTCAGGGCGTAGAGTGAACGAAAGCGCCCCCCGCCACGGTCAGGTGACGAGGGGCTGATCCACCTAGCGAGAGGTGAACCATGAGTAAGACTACCGAGGCCAAGCCGAAGATCTACGTGCTGACCCGCCACGAGCGCCAGTCGCCCGACCAGGCGTTGGGCGCTGTCGCTCACGTCGTCGAATGGCCCGATGGGTCATGCATCCTCAAGTGGGTTACTTGGCCGACGAGTGAAGAGCGTTACCTGTCGATGGACGACCTGCGCTCGGTGCGGCTCTCGTCCAGCCGATGCACTCTGGATTAGACGCGCGTACGCCGGCTACCCGGACCCGCGACGAGTGGCGCCCCTAGAACGCAAGCATCGCCGCCCCACCCGGTGAAGGGTGAGGCGGCGGTCTGGTTGCGAGGCGGTCAGGCGATCTCAGGCCGCACCCTGAACCCGACGTTGGCGCCGGCCTCGGACAGTGCGAAGGTCTGCACCCGCTGGTCGGAGTAGGTGACCTCGACCTCGACGAGGCAGGACCCCGGCAGGTCGAGATCCCCCACGTTCCAAGCGATCGACCAGGCGCCAGTCGCAGCGTCGGTGATCGTGGCGACCCGGCTGAGCACGGTCTTGTCAGGCAGCTTCACGTGCACCACGACAGCGGCCCCGGTCAGGTCAGCGTTGACCGTCCCCGTGAGCGCGGGAGCAGTGTCACCTTGCGTCAAAGTGGTCATGGTGCCTCCGTGAGGGTGAGAACGGGCTGGGCCATCGTGAGCGTCAGGGTCGCGGTGGGCATGGTCAGGGTGAGGCGCGGGTTGTCGACAGGGGTGCCGTCGAGTGCGCCGACACCGGAGGCCGATGCAGCGAAGGTTCCGTTGCCAGCCAGTGCTGCCTGGACGAACAGGCGCGCCAGCACCTGCCCAGTCAGGGTGCCCCCGCTGGAGAAGGGGGCACCCACAGCGACGCGCGTCGACGCAGACAGGGTGCCCGCCCCGGTGAATGGTGCTGCGGTCGCGGAGCTCCCCCCGCTTGACTGCGCTGCAGCACTGATCGCGCCGACACCGCCGAACGATGCGGTGACAGCCAGTCGTGCAGCCACGGACGCCGACAGCGCCCCACTGCCCACCAAGGGCATCCCGGCCGCACTGGTCCCGCCCGAGGACGACGACCCTGCGGTTAGGACACCGAGCCCAATGAATGCTGCGCCGACCGCCTCGCGCTCGACGGCGTTGCCCGTAGCGGTGCCAGTGCCCGTGAAGTTGGCTGCTGACACAGCGACCGGCGTGACGGACGCTGCGATCGCGCCGGACCCTGTGAACTGGGCCAGCGTGGAGAACGAAGCCACAGCAGCAGCTGCGAGGGTCCCTGCGCCAACCAGCGCCTGGGTGATCGCCGCGCTGTTGGCGACCTGAGTCAGGTAGAACTGGTTCTTGATCGCGTACCCGGCGGTGGTCATGTGGACGCCGTCGGACTGCCACATGCCCGTGTCACCCACGGCGTTCATGTGGGTTTCCCAGTCGGCCCACTGGCCGTTGGTGTGGGTGAGCACCTGGGCCTTGGCGATGGTGTTGAAGTTCAGTCGGGTGGCTTCGGTGGAGCCGGTGCCGTTGTCGTAGCCGTTGACCTGCGAGAGGCCGATCCAGATGATTCTCGAGGCGGGGTTGATCTTTGCCATGACCGACTCGACCCATGAAGCCTGCTGGGTGTCGATCTGAGACTGCGTGCCGGTGGTGGGGTCGCGGTGCCCGTTGGAGCCGACTTGGATGACGTAGGTCTCGGCCTCGCCGCCCAGGTAGGTGCGCGCCTGGTTGATGTTGTCGAGGGTGGTGTAGCCCTGGTCGTCGGCGATGATGATGGGCTTGCCGATGCGGGCGTAGAAGAACGTCTCGGGCGAGGTGTAGCCGATGGTGGCGTACTTCGCGCGGATGTCGGTCTCGCCATTGCCGTCCTGGTAGCTGGTCGAGTCGCCGATGTGGGCGATCGTTCCAGCGACGATGGACGGAGGAGTGGTGCCGCCGGGGTCGGCGTACGGCGAGGTCCCGAAGTAGGGCTCGATGTCGGCGCGCGCCGTGGTTGTTGTGGGGATGGTGGTGGGCGCCCACCCGACGTACTCCCACAGGTGCCCCGCGGCCAGCACGCCGGTCGACGTCTTGCCGAACCGAATCTGCGTGAGGTCGACGGTCCCAAGGTTCCGCGTGTAGCCGGAGTCGTAGAACCAGTCGCCGGTGCCGTTCCACGTCAGGTCGGTGAAGTTGCGGATACGAACGACGATCCGCCCGTTGCTGGTTGTCGGGGTCGGCGAGAGCATCGCGATGATGTCGAACCGGTACTTGTGCCCAACGGTCAGAACTGGACTGGCGGACCCCGAGATGACGGTACCGCTGGCCTCGACGCTGATGGTGCCGTTGGTGGCGTAGTTGAGGCCAGCGACCGTGACCGACGAGTTGCGGATGACGA
>Ga0163162_10002261_pt1 | contig 18086 bp, 9 predicted proteins | sample S55metaG_FD_115310 | JGI IMG/M metagenome (GOLD analysis project Ga0163162, IMG submission 115310) | Switchgrass rhizosphere microbial communities from Kellogg Biological Station, Michigan, USA - S5-5 metaG | ecosystem: Host-associated > Plants > Roots > Rhizosphere > Soil | place: USA: Michigan...
CGCCCACCTTCTTTTAGAGCTTCTCCAACACCACTTTTCGATGCGGACCACGCTGGCAATAAACCAAAGATCAATCCAGTTAAGAGCGAGACACCGAAAGTGAACATGAGCACCCGACCATCAACTCCGATTTCAGAGAGTCGCGGCAAATTGTCTGGTTTGAAAGAAACGAGAAGGTTCGTGCCCCAGATCGCCAGCATCACTCCAACTGCCCCACCTGCGAGCGAGATTAAGATACTCTCCGTTAATAGTTGCCGGACCAAACGCCAACGGCCCGCGCCAAGTGCGCCACGGATGATGAATTCACGTTCCCTCTCCGCAGCTCGAGCAAGGAGAAGGTTTGCGAAGTTGGCACAAGCAATCAGCAATACAAAACTGACGGCGGCAAAGAGTATTAATAACGACTGACGAGTCTCGCCAACGATTCGCTCAAGCAGAGGCAACAGGACTGTCACACGGTTTTTGTTGTCGACTGGATATTGTGCCGCGAGGTTTTGATCAATGACGGCCATCTCGGCTCTCGCTTGTTCTAGTGTCACGCCGGGAGCAAGACGACCGTAAGTTTTTAAGATGTGAACGTCACGGTCATTAGCGGCAGAGAGATCTGAGACACGCACGGGAGTCCAAGCTTCACTGTTAACTCGCGGAGAAACAAACGAAGCCGGCATGACACCAATGACGGTGTACATGATGTCGCTTAGCGGAATTACCTTGCCAACGATCTGCTCATCTTTGTTGAATTGCTTAACCCATAATTCATGTCCCAGCACAACAACGTATGGACCACCTGGTTTGTCGTCGGCGGCTGAGATGTAACGCCCTCGCTCCGGCGGTACGCCCAAGGTCTCAAAGAAGCGTCCGGTAACCTCACCAATTTGTAGTTGGATTGGTTCAGCCCCTGCTGTGTAAGCAAATTGCATCTGACCCAATCCGCCGAAAGATGAGAAAGTTTTACTTTGCGCTTCGATATCCACGAGGTCTGGACCTGATTGATTAGAGCGAAACGTAATCAGTCGAGCAGGCTCTTCGTAAGGCAGCGGTTTCAACAACACGGCGTTGATGACACTGAAGATTGCGCTGTTCACTCCGATACCAAGACCGAGAGTAAGAACAGCAACAGCCGCGAAAGTGGGCCGCTTCAAGAGGCTGCGGATTCCGTAGCGAATGTCTTTGAGTAAGGTGTCCATATTTTATTGCTGATTTTTGAATGCTAATTGCTGATTTGAGGCCGCAAGGATTTAGCGGTTCGGCGTTTCAAATCAGCAATCCCTTTCACTCATATCTAAGCGCAACAAGTGGATCGACCTTGGTCGCCCTGCGTGCAGGTAAAAAACAGGCAAGCAACGCCACACCAACCAATACCAACGAAACTGCTACCATCGTCAGCGCATCCGTTGGCGTTACGCCATATAGCAGGGTGGCCAGCAAACGCGTCAGTGCAAACGCGCCTGCTAGTCCAACCACTAACCCGATCGTTACCAAAAACAACCCGTTGCGAATGACGAGCGTCAGCACATTGATTGAGCTTGCGCCGAGTGCCATCCGAATTCCAATTTCCTGTGTGCGTTGCGTTACTGCGTAAGACATAACTCCGTAGATCCCAACTGCCGCCAGCACCAGTGCGAGACCCGCAAATAGACTCAGCAACGACATGTTGAAACGTCGAGCGGCAAACGAACCCGCTGCAACATCACTCATCGTTTCAACTTTGGTTACCGGTAGTTGTGAATCGACTTTCCAAACTTCCTGTTTGATCTGCTGCGCCATTCCTCCCGGATCTCCTTGAGTCCTGGCAGCGATCGACATCCAACGTTTCCACGGACTAATTTGCGTGTAAGGAGTGTAGAGTCCGGGCAGTTCCGGAAGATCCAAACCAAAGTGCTTGACGTCGCCAACAACTCCGACGATTGTGATCCACTCAGTCTGTGGATTCCGTGCCCATCGCACTCGCTTTCCGATTGGATCTTCATTTTTGAAGTACTGCCGAATCATCTCTTCATTCGCGATACCTACCAGTGGAGCCTTTTCGTCGAAGTCTTGCTGCCCAAAATTTCGACCAGCCTTCAACGGAATCTGCATCACTTCGAAGTAATCACCCATCACACTTCGCGTCTCGAGACTTGGTTCATCACCCGGAGCAATTGGTGAACGGTTCTCGATCAGAAAATCGTGGTTGAGTGAATCGCCACTGAGAGGAAGCTCACTCACCATTGCCGCCTGCACTCCCGGGATCGAATTCATTCCGGCGAGTATCTGATTGCGAAAGCGAGTTTGCGGTGCGACGTCTTTGTACTTCGCTTCAGGTAACTCGATCCGCATCGTGAGCAGATGATCAGGATTGAATCCGGGTTCAACTGAGCGAAGTTTCCAGAACGTCTTGATAAGAAGACCCGCGGCAACGAGCAGAACTAGTGCAACCGCGAGCTCAACAACAACAAAGGTGCTTCTTAATCTCTGTCGAGCGCTTCCGGCAGTCGAACCACGACCACCTTCTTTCAACGCATCACCGACGCGTCCGCGTGAGGCAGTCCATGCCGGAAGGAGGCCAAAGAGCAAACCAGTAAGTAGCGAAACGCCCAACGTGAAGGCGAGCACTCGTCCATCAACGCCAATCTCTGCAAGTCGAGGCAGGTTGTCGGGTTTGAAAGTAACTAGAACATTTGTTCCCCAGATTGCGAGTAACACTGCAACCGCACCACCGGCGAGCGACACCAGGATACTTTCCGTCAATAATTGACGTATTAATCGCCAACGTCCCGCTCCTAGTGCGCCTCTGATAATAAATTCACGCTCACGCTCGGCAGCACGCGCGAGTAGAAGGTTTGCAAAGTTTGCGCACGCGATCAGCAGAACAAAACTCACCGCCGTGAATAGAATGAACAACGATTGGCGCGACTCACCGACAATTCTTTCATGAAGTGGAAACAACACCGTGGTGCGGTTCTTATTGTCGGCAGGGTACTGCTGAGCAAGATTGCTATCGATCAGTTGCATCTCAGCCTTCGCTTGCTCGAAGGTCACGCCCGACGCTAGTCGTGCATAAGTCCTGAGAAAGTGAACACCACGAAAGTTAGCCGCGACTGGATTCGACACGTGAACAGGAGTCCACGCCTCAGTGTTTTCGCGAGGCGTGACAAACGAAGCAGGCATGACACCGATGATCGTGTACATGTTGCCGCTCAATGGAATTGCTTTGCCGAGGATCTGTGCGTCGCTGTTGAACTGTTGCACCCACAATTTGTGACTCAGTACAACGACAAAGGGCCCACCATTCTTGTCGTCGTCCGAAGTGATATAGCGACCTCGTTCTGGTTTGACCCCAAGAGTGTCGAAGAACCCACCAGTAACTTGTCCAATCTGAAGTTGAATAGGTTCACTGCTGGCTGTGTAGGCAAGAGGCTGCGCTACGATGCCTCCGAGTTTGAACAGCGTCTTAGTTTGAGCTTCGACGTCAGTTAGATCCGGGGCTGACTGGTTCGAGCGAAAACTAATCAAACGCGCGGGATCGTCGTACGGCAAAGGTCGCAACAAGACTGCATTGATGACGCTGAAGATTGCGGTGTTAACTCCGATGCCAAGGCCCAGAGTTATTACCGCGACAGCAGTAAATGCCGGGCGTTTCAACAAGCCGCGAATTCCGTAGCGAATGTCTTTGAGAAGAGAGTCCATATTCGTGTGGCACAGACTTCAGTCTGTGTTCCTCTAGGTTCCAACCCATTCAATCCAGACAACACAGACTGAAGTCTGTGCCACTACTCGTAACGCAGCGCTACTAATGGATCGACCTTCGTCGCGCGGCGCGCCGGCAGGTAACAAGCCAACAAAGCTGCAAACAACAAAGTGAAGGTAACGATGCTGAACGTCAGTATGTCTGTGGTCGAAACGCCTACCAGCAACTTCGACAAGAACCTGGTTAGGGCCCAGGCCCCCGCGAGTCCAATTGCAACGCCAATCAACGCCAACCACATTCCGTGTCGCAATACCAGCTTCAATACGTCGGCGCGTCCTGCACCAAGCGCCATCCGAATTCCAATTTCCTGTGTCCGCTGTGTGACGGCAAATGCCATCACTCCATAAATACCAACCGCAGCCAGGATCAATGCGACGCCCGCAAAGACCGCCAGCATCACAGATGAGAACGAATAGAGCGCAACCGAAATTGACCGCACCTCATCCATTGTCTTCACATCGAATACAGGTTGATCTTTGTCAAGGGACCAAACTTGCTGCCGCAGTGCTGAAGCGGTGCTCGCTGGATCAACTGTGGTCCGCGCAACCAGGACCATCGAGCTCCAGACGTCCTGAGGATAGGGCAAGTAATACTCGGGCGTTACAGGTACGTTGAGGTCATGCTTAACATCCTGGACGATGCCGACGATTTCGATCCAAGGTCTCTTTTCCGGCGCACCCAAAAAACGAAAGCGTTTTCCGACAGCGTCACCATTGGCCCAGTATTTACGCGCCATCGTTTCATTGATGATTGCCACCAGGGCCGTGTCGGCTTTATCCGATGCAGTGAAATCGCGGCCCTTTAGAACAGCAATTCCCATCGTCTGAAAATAGTTGGGCGTGCAAACGCGATAACGACCCACGTACTCCTGGCCCGGAGACGGCTCCGGTAAACCCTCAACCAGAAATGCGTCGGATGCATTTGACCCCCCAAGTGGGATGAAATTGACCGCCGCCGCAGAGTGAACTCCCGGCACTGTTTCAGCACGCTGGACCAGCTCCGAATAGAATGAAATGAGCTGTGCATCCTCCTTGTACTTAGCGCGTGGAAGCACCAGATTCATTGTCATCAAATGATCGGGAGTGAACCCGGGATTCGTCTTCATCAGCGAGAGAAAACTGCGAACCAGGAGCCCTGCTCCAACCAAGAGTATGAGCGACAGCGCGATTTCAAAGACGACCAGTGAGCTTCGTAACCGGTGCGATCCGACTGAACCACTTCTGCCACCTTCTTTCAATGCGTCGTTGAGATTTGGTTTCGATACCTGTAAAGAAGGCGCCAGGCCAAATACGAGACCACTGAGAACAGAAAGGCCGATAGTGAAAGCTAACACCGGCAAGTTGATACCCAGCTGATCCCAACCTGGAGCATACTTCGCTGCTTCACCTGGATTTGCACCACGGAGTAAATTGATTCCCCAGAAAGCAACCAGCACACCCAGCGCGCCGCCAATAACTGCAACGATTACACTCTCTGTAAGCAACTGCCGCACAATACGCCAACGACTCGCGCCTAGTGCCGCTCTCAAGGCAATCTCTTTTTGCCGGCCACTCGCGCGTGCAAGCATTAGGTTTGCGACATTTGCGCACGCAATGAGCAGCACAAAACCAACTGCACCCATCATGACCCACAGCGCGACCTCGTACATTTGAACAGTGTCTTTGAGAACAGGAATAACAGTGGCGCTGATTCCAGTGTTGGTGTCGGGATACTGTTTCTCGAGCCTCGCTACGATCGTATTGATGTCGACTTGCGCAGACTGTTGGGTAAGGTCCGGTTTAAGTCGGCCGATAACGTAGTATTGATGAGTCATGCGGTTACGCATCAACTCAGGCGTTAATGCAAGGGGCGCATAAACGTCCGCGCCTTTTGGAAAGTTGAATCGCGGTGGCATCACACCAACAACGGTTCGCGAAATGGTGTTCAACGCAATGGTCTTATTAATTATGTTTGGATCACCGCCAAAACGACGTTGCCAAAGACTGTACGTAATGACAGCGACTGCGTCCTTACCAGGCTGGTTCTCTTCTTCATAAAAACCACGGCCCATCATCGGCTTTACGCCGAGAGCGTCGAAGAAATTTCCAGTAACGAGGAATCCCTGGACTCGTTCAGGCGTGTCGACTCCAGTGAGGTTAGTGCTCCACCAACGATAAAGCGCGAGTTGTTCGAACGACTGATTCTGCGCACGCCAGTCGAAGTAGTTGGCCATCGTTACTTCATTGTGTTCCCAGCCGTGACTTGAATCCTTATCCCAGATCGTCATCACGCGCTCCTGATTGGGAATCGGGAGAGGTTTCAGGAGCAGCGCATTGATCGCGCTGAAGATGCAGCTGTTGGCCCCGATGCCAAGGGCGAGCGTGACAACCGCAATCAGAGTGAATGCGGGTCTGCTGATCAGGTTCCTGAAAGCGTATCGAATATCGCTAAGGAGTGTGTCCATTTCGGCTCCTGGTGGCACAGACTCAGTCTGTGTGTGCCTAAAAAGTTCCAAACATCTTCATGCAAACCTCCACAGACTGAAGTCTGTGCCACTCATTCAAATCGCAAGGCCACAATCGGATCTACCTTTGTAGCTCTCCGTGCGGGCAGATAACTTGCGAGCAAAGCAGCAAACAACAAGACCAGTGTTGCTACTCCAAATGTAAGGAGATCTGTTGGCTGAACTGCGAACAAGAGCTTTACGATCAGTCGAGTCAGCCAAAACGAAATAATCAATCCGCCAACCGAACCAACAATTGCGAGCCCAATTCCCTTCCCGAGAATCAGGCGCACGACGTGTTGGCGAGATGCGCCAAGCGCCATCCGAATTCCAATTTCCTGCGTCCGTTGAGCAACGGTGTATGAGATAAGGCTGTAAACACCGGTCGTCGTTAACAGGAGGCCAATCGCTCCGAAAAGTCCAAACAAGAATGTGTAGAAGCGGGTTTGAGTAACAGTTGCCGAGATCGCTTCAGTCAATGGACGCACATTGGTGATTGCAACGCTCTTGTCGACAGCTTTGATTTCTTGACGAAAGGAATCGACTAGGCCTGCCGGGGAAACCGTTGTTCGTACAAGAAAGTTGCCCCATCCCCAACTGTTCTGTTGATAAGGCAGATAGAGTTCCGGAGATGCTTCTTTGGTGAGACTGCTGTGATGAACGTCGCCGACTACGCCAACGATCTGCCATTGTGCCGGGTCACCTTCGTTCTGATTAGCGCCAACGTGCGAGATGATTTGGCCGATAGGATCCTGGTTCGGGAAGTACAGCCGGGCCAGGCTGGCGTTGATAATTGCCGCACCTGTCTGTCCTCGCTTGTCTTGTTCAGTGAAGTTGCGTCCCTTTAGCAACGGTATTTTCATTGAGGCGAAATACTCAGGCGTAACGCTTCGATTGCTCGCCGACGGTTCTTTGCCAGGTTCCGGTTCCGGTCTGCCTTCGATACGAAAATCAGATCCAACATTGCCTCCGCTAAACGGCATGGGAGCGACGAACGATGCGGCTTCAACACCAGGAAGGGCGCGGAGTCGAGCGAGAGTCTGATTCACATAGCGGACACATTCTTCTGGTTTGTCATAAACGTCGCGCGTCAAACTGATGCGGCCAGTGAGTACGTTGTTCGGATCAAAACCCGGAGCAACATTTGTCAGTTGCGTGAAGCTCTTGATCATCAAACCCGCGCCAACCAGCAGAATCAAACTCAACGCAATTTCAGAGACCACCAGTGAATCGCGCCACAGGTGTAAGTTCCGTGCACTTGTCGCTGACTTGGACGACGACTTCAGTACTTCGTTTACTTCCGGGTGCGAGGCTTTGAGTGTTGGGACGATACTGAAGATCAATCCAGTAAGAACTGAAACTCCAAGTGTGAACAACATCACGCTGGAGTTGATGCTGACCTCTGAGATTCGTGGCAGCTGATCTGCCGCGTAGTGCTTGAGAACTCCAAGTCCCCACACCGCAAGGAACAACCCCGTGGCTCCCGCGAGCAAAGACAGCATGATGCTTTCGACGAACAAAGAGCGTGCAATTCGCCAGCGACTGGCACCCAATGCTGCCCTGATCGCAATCTCTTTTTGCCTTGTGCTCGCTCGAACTAGAAGAAGATTCGCCGTGTTCGTACAGGCAATGAGCAAAATGAAACCAACGGCGCCCAGCAGAAGCCACAGTGCAAGCCTTATATCTTTGCCGACGATCTGCTCGCCTGCACTAACAACCCACGCAGTCGAATTGGTGTTTGAACGCGGATACTCCTGGGCGAGGTTTGCGGCGATGCGTGCAATATCATTCTGTGCGCCTTCAACTGTGGCGTTCGGTTTTAATCGTCCGACGCCTCGCAGGACGTGCGCGCCACGTTCGCTAAGATTTCCAGCCTCGCCTGCGACTGTGGTCCAAACAGCCACATCCTTGTCCGAAAGAGGAAACTCGAAGTTCTGTGGAAGCACACCAATAATCGAATATTCTTCGCCGTTCAGTATCTGTTTTTGGTTGAGTATGTTTTCATTTCCGCCAAAGCGAGTCTGCCAAAAGTCGTAACTCAGCAAAGCAACTCTTTCACTGCCACGCTTTTCTTCGTCAGGTTCAAAGTTTCGTCCACGAATGGGATTGACCTTCAGCAGGGGCAAAAAGTTGGCGGTAATTCGCATGCCCTGCACAGGTTCAGCCTCGCCATTCTCGAGCAACACAAAACCGTTGGGTTTGTATCCGGCAATTTGTTCGAAAGTTTGATTGCGTGATTGCCAATCGAGAAGATTGAGGTAAGACAGGAAACCCTCTCTTCTAGTATCGACTGGTGTTTCCCAGAGGGCGACGACTCGCTCTGGTTCCGAAATCGCTGGCGGTGTCAGGATGAGAGCATTAATTACGCTGAAGATCGTAGTGTTCGCACCGATTCCAAGCGCGAGGGTAAGGACGACAACGGAAGTAAACGTACGCTGTCGCAAAAGACTTCTTGCACCAAAGCGAAGATCCTTCAGCAGTGTATCCATCGACTAACCTCCAATGACCAACTTCGTCCAGGCACACGAGTGACGTCGACGCATGCCGGGGAGGTTCCACGCGCCCGCGGTCAACGGGTTTTCGTATCAGAGCAACTGCAGGTAAAGAACTACGTATTCACAATCCAACCGTCTTCGAGGCGAATTATCCTGTTGCCATAAGTGGCATTCGTCTCGGAGTGTGTAACTTGAACGATGGTGGTTCCTTCATCATTCAGTCTCTTGAACATGTCCATAATCTCCTTGCCCTGCGCAGAATGGAGATTACCTGTTGGTTCGTCGGCAAGAATGATTCGCGGATTGGCAACGACAGCACGTGCGATGCCGACGAGTTGTTGCTGTCCTCCTGAGAGCTGTGTGGGGAAAAGGTCTTTCTTTCCGACCATCTGAAATCGATCAAGCGTGTCGCAAACGATCGACTGGCGGTCCTTTTTGCTTACGTCGCGATAGGACAAAGGCAATTCCAGGTTTTCAAAAACAGTTTGGTCATCCAGCAAGTGATAACTTTGAAAGACGAAACCGATGTTGCTATTTCGAAGGGCAGCGCGCTTCTTCCCATCCAGTTTGTGAACGGCGGTATCGTCAAAATAATACTCACCAGTCCAGGACTGATCGTGCATGCCCAGGATGTGTAGCAACGTCGATTTGCCGGCGCCGGATGGACCCATGATCGAAACAAATTCGCCCGGCTTGATGTCGAGATCGATTCGCCGCAACACGTAGGTCTTTGTAGGCCCATGCGGGAATGCTTTCTCAATGCCACGCAAACTGATCATGAAATCGCTCCGAAACCAGCTTCCTTTAATTGTTGTTCGTGAATTTCTCGCCGTTCGGAACCCGCTTCTTCTTCGACAATCAAACCGTCGAACAAGTGAACGATGCGATCAGCATGCTGTGCGTAGCGTGGATCGTGAGTCACCATGCAGATCGTTGCGCCTCCACGGTGCAACTCACGCATTAGTTCCATCACGGCTTCACCGTTTGTAGAGTCGAGGTTTCCCGTAGGTTCGTCTGCTAACAGGATGCTTGGCGCACCACCGACTGCACGAGCGACAGCTACGCGTTGTTGCTGACCGCCGGATAGCTGACTGGGAAGGTGCTTGGCTCTGTGCGCCATCCCGACTCGTTCGAGGGCTTCGGTCGAGCGCTTCTTACGTTCGCTGGAACTCATGCCACGATAAGTCAGGGGCAATTCAACGTTTTCATAAACCGTAAGATCACCAATCAAGTTGAAACTTTGAAAGATGAACCCGACTTCGCGATTGCGGATCCGAGCGCGTTCCGAAAGCGAGAGGTTCTCGACAGGGTGTTCATTCAAGACGTACTCGCCCGCGGTCGGCGTGTCGAGCAATCCAAGAATTGACAGCAAGGTTGATTTGCCACAACCAGAAGGTCCGGCGATTGAAACATACTCGCCCTGTTTGATGGCGAGATGAATACCCGAAAGTGCATGGGTCTCCACCTCGTCAGTGTAGAAAACTTTCTTCACGTCAGAGAGGTGAATTAGAGGGCCCGATGAACTCATTAGTGACTCCTTAGTTTGAACTTGATCCTGGAACGTTGACCTTTGATTTTTGTGCTTTGCTCTTTGAACTTGGAATAAAGGGTGACCTCAAGGCTCAAAGTACAAAGCTCAAAGTACAAAGATCCACTGAGTTAACACCACAAACGCTTAACTTATCGCACGCGAATTCGGTTGTAGGCGTCGAGAGACGAAGTATCGGAAACGATAACCTGATCGCCTTCACGCAATCCGTTGACTATCTCGACAGTGCTCACGGAATAGCGGCCTAATGTCACCTGCCGGCGCTCAGCTTCCTGTCCGTCCGGGGTCAGCACAAACATACCGATCGTGGTTTGTCCCTGGCCAAAAGCAGGCCGACCTACATGCAACACATCAGAAAGGCGCTCGAGCTCGATTGTTCCGTCGACACTCATATCTGGTCTTGCGTTGGACGGTAACGGACCATTGAACGTGGCATCTATGGTGAATGTTCCTTCACGTGCCGCGGGATCGATTCGCGCAACTTGTCCCTGAATGATTCCGTTGCGCGTGTCGACTAACACTGGTTGACCTACGCGAACATCTTTAATTTGAGTCTCGGCCACCCTCAGTTCAGCTTTCAGGGAAGCGGGATCAGCCACGCGAGCGATGTTGACGCCAGGACTTACCTGCTGACCTTCCTTCACAGTAACTTCCTGCAGGACTCCAGGCGTTCCAGCACGGACCTTCAACGCATCAACCTGATCTTGTTTTAGTTTGGCCAGAGCACGCAGCTGTTGGACACGTGAACTCTGCGCATTGAGTTGGGCTTTGGTCGCCTTGGAACCGACGTTGAGTCGCTCTTGCTCCACCTTCAACCGGCTCGCGAGATCCTGAACATGTACACGCGAGATTTTTAGGACGAGATCAGCGACCAGACCTTGCTTGGCGAGGACTTCGTCTGCATCCAGCTGCAACTTCGCCTGACTGTATTCAGCGTTGATGCTAGCGATTGCTGACTTTTGGGTCATCGTGTCGCTTTCCAAACGGACTTTCAGATTTTCTTCGTCTGCCTCTGCGGCCTTTACCTGGAATTGAGCATCAGCCGCCTGCTGCTCCATTTGTGGATTTGAAAGCTCAACGATTACCGTTCCCGCTCCGACTTCAACGCCAGCCTGCACCTTAATCGTTTCGACGCGACCCTCGGCCGGTGCGGGCACATAACGCGTAACTTGAGGCACAAGGGTTCCGTTGCCATGTACGTCTCGAACAAACGGACCTCGTTTCACGGTTTCAATCACTGCGGTAGAACGATCAAGCGTAGGGGCGGCAGGTTTCAGCTTCGATAGGCCATAAGTGATACCGCCGATGCCAACCACACCGATAACGATAAAAATCGCGGTGCGAATTTTCTTTTTGAGTTTCGATTTGGGAGGTCGCTTGATGTCCATAACTTAATCAGAAATTTATTGGAGAGCTGTACAAGGCCTTGTTGAGAGAGCGGCGATTTGCACGCGAAGCAGAATTAATCGAGCTAGTACTTATCAACTTCGCGCACCTATACAGTTCTCCGAAAATGACAGAATCAAGGAGCGTGCCAGCAGCCAGAAGGAGGCACTGGACTAACTCGGTCAGTTCGGAATTACAGTTTATTGGGCCAATTCTTGAAAAACAGATAATTGAAGGCCCCTGGAATGCGGCTGCTGAACATTATCGACCAAGCTTTGTGGTTTCGCTTGCGGGACTTGGCAATCCCACTTTCGAAATCAAAAGTTCAAATTGTCGTGGCTGTGTTCAAAAATGTGAACGGAAGAAGATCATTCCGCAGTTTACGCCGATTACGCAGATTTCTTTGAAGGAGACGTACTCCTGCACAACAAAAGTGAATCGGCGCAATCTGCGTAATCTGTGGATAAGACCTTTACGCCGGGTGAGGAGTGTCGGCTTTTGAGGTAGTCGTCTTGCCCACTGGCGTGTGCAGTGTTAATCGAGTTCGCATCCGTTGTTGCCACTTACTTCGATCATGGTCATCTCCCTCCATTTGCGCCATGGCAGCACTCAACGTTTCGCCACCCAGCTGCCGCATCTTCAGGTACAGCAATGCAGGAACAATTGAAATTAGCGGGACGATAAAGATGTTCGTTAAGCCAAGAGCTTGCTGCCAAAGCTGTCTTGAAAGATTTGAAGGGTGTAAATCCGAACCCGTACTAAACCTGATTCGACCAACAAGCATATTGACGATCATTGGTATCAATACCTGCAGAATCGAAACGATGATGACTGTTCGCCAGGATCGTGAGCCCAACTCACGAGATCGCTTAAGCGCCGCTTTCTTTTCCAGACCCTCAATCAAAACAACCGGCGCGTACAGTGCGTAGCGGACTGACATGATCAGACCGGGCACAATGAAAAGCAGGTAACCGATTGTCAGTCGGATCAGCACACGGATCATCGTGCTGATGAAATGACGAAACCGCTTCTTTAATACCGCAATTGCTTCTCGCAAACGGACTGGACGAAGTGGCGCAACGGAAAGTTGCACGACAATGATGGCGGTGACGCCCGATATTACCGCTGTGCTAACGAAGTAACTGAGGATTTGAAGCAAAGCGACTACTACCATTCCACAGATCACTGCGATGTGCACGGCTCCGGTCTTCGGCAAGTATTTATCGGCAATAAAAAGACCACTCATCAAAACGCTCACAACGATAACGGGAATATGAGCGAGAAACGAAAGCTTCAAAAACTTGGGAAAGTATTCGCTGTAGAGAGCAAACGCACGCCTGTATAAAGCTCCAACACCTTCAGCGTGGCCGTGTAGAGAACTCGCAAAAGCGAATGCTGTCTGTGGTCGCTCCGTTGGCACTTTCGAAAGCGCCGACATCACAACGCCGGCGACATGCTTCGGGACTTTCGTTGCGCGTTCGCGAATGTGTTGCGGCGACTGTTCGCGATGCGCACGCATCACAATGGACGTGTTACCGGCAAATGGCGGGTCACCTGACAACATCTGATACGCGATAACGCCAAGGCTGTAGATATCGGAGCGAGTATCAACGTATCCGCCACTACATTGCTCCGGCGACATATAAAGCGGCGTCCCCATGATTGCACCGACGCGAGTCAGCGCAGAACCTTGATCGGTTGTTGTCTTGTTCGGAGAACCGGTTGTACGTGAGTGTGTGTCCTTGCCAAAAAGCAGGGTTCCAGCGTTGTCGTCGAGTTCGGCGACCTGGTTTCCAAACTTTCCTGTCAGATTCGATGGTTCGTGAACAGAAGTTTTTGCGGAGAATAGTCGCGTTCCATTCTCTTCACCAGTCGATTCGACTGGTTGAGCACTGACCTCAGCCGGTTGCATCAAAGTCGGGGTTTCCAACTCAACAGAGCCATGGCCCGGAAACGAGTCAATGATTGAAGTTGGCGTGGCGCTCTTCAGCACCGAGAGATCATCGATGATCGTCGAGGCAGAATCTTCATTGATCGTTGGCACAGTGGCTTCACCAAGTTTCGCGATACCAAAGTCAAGGACCTTGACCCGGTAACCCCCGAGACGATTTGGCTCCAGCCAGATATTGTCGGGCTTCAAGTCGCGGTGAATGATTCCCTGCTGGTGAGCTTCATGAACTGCGGAACAAACTTGTTCGAGAATATCAACCACCCAGTCGAGCGGCAGACGCTTCTCCTCGGCCAGGATATCGCCGAGTGTACAACCATCCAGGTATTCCATGATGAGGTAAGCAACCCGACCGTTGTTAACACCGGCGAATCCGAAGTCAGTGACATCAACTACATTCGGATGGCGTAAGCGTCCTGCAGCGCGCGCTTCGCGTTTGAAACGCTCAACGAATTCATCGTTCCTCATGAACTGGGGAGCAATCAACTTTAGAGCTACGTACCGCTCGGTCCCCAGGTGAGTTGCAAGATACACGGCTCCCATACCGCCCGATCCAAGTAACTGCTCCAGGCGATACTTGTCGTCAATAACTTCTCCGACGTATTGCTCGAGTCCGGTCATGAGGAACTCAATGCTACAGCAATTTGATTAACTCTGTCTGCTACGGGAGGAGGCTGGGTAACTTTCAGAATCTTAGCGCGAGGGAGCGAGACAACAGGAGATCATTGGTCATTTTCCAGTTGTCATTTTCCATTTTCGATGTGAAATTTTCAGGTCGGGAAGGGGACCCTGTCCCCGCCTGGTTTACGTGAAGGAACGTCCCGTTTGGTTTAGTTTAGAAAAACTCTTCATAGCTTTGAATTGACAGGCGGCGGGGACAGGGTCCCCTTCCCAACCTGAAAATATCTCCGCCCTAACTCCAAATGAAAAATGGAAAATGACAAATAAATCTTTTCTACCAATCGCATCCCCATTCACCTTTACCCCACCAATCCATTCCAATCGGCTGGCCATCAGGGGGAGCTTGGGGGCGTGTGATGTTCATCTTCTTTGGATCGTCCTGGAAGTGCTTGATCTGCTCCATTGCGTAATACAAGGAGGCCCGTTGATTGTCGTCACGCGTCAGAGTTCGCTGCGTGCCGAGCCACGTCTTGAGTTGATCGAGTTTTAGTTCAGCCACCGCGCGCACTTGATTGGGAGCATGCTCCGCTGAAGCGAGCGCCATCAAATCTCCCAGTATCACCATGTCGACCGTGTGCTGAATCTCACCTGCGTAACCAGATGCAACAGGTGCTTTCCATGTCGAAGTTATGATCTTGTCGACTACTTCAACCAAACCTGGGTTGCGCGGATCGCGAGCATGAAATTGAACCAGGCGTGCAGCGCGTTCAGGGTTCAAAAGAAATCCGCTGACGTGCTCAGTAATTGCTTCAGCGGGTGCAAGTGCGTCAAACGTCGGTTGTGTGCGAATGCGGAAGTCTTCACGAGTGCGCGCGTATCCGGCGGGGCGTGGTGGTATCAACTTCAATAACGATTCAGGCAACATCAAAGCGTCTGGTTTGATTGTGTCCAAAACCGCATCGAGAGCACGTCGTTGCTCCTCTGGCGCCACTATCTGCGGATTGCGATCGCCTTTGCCTTTCAAACTGAAGGTGTAGTCCTGACCACCTACGACTTTTGCGGCGGCTTCGACCTGGTAGCGGTGATACATGTAGATCGGTACCAGCACATCCTCGAGAGTGGCCAGCGGCGCGCCTTCACGGATGTTGTTCTCACCGAAGCGTCGTAAGGCAGAAGCCCGCACTTTCATCACGTTGCCGAGTTCATCAACAACATTCTTTCCGTTGTCCCAAAGGTGGGCCACCGAGCTGGAAGCGCTCGCAGGTCGTGCGTCCTGATCAGTCAGATACATCAGGCCACGAGAAAAGGCGTTGCTCAGTATTTGATCAAGTGCTGACTGTTCATTGGTACCGGCTGGAAAATCCTGATAACCATAAGCGATCGAGACCTTGTCCCACTCACCAATCCCCTTCGCATATGCTTCCGAGAGATCAGGAACACCATCGGCACCAAGTTTCACGTAGGGCGCCGGATAGTCCATCACAGACGCGCGATTGACCGGGCTTGCGGCATAGTTGTGTTGCAGCCCAAGTGTGTGGCCGACTTCGTGCGCGGCAAGTTGACGCAAACGCGCCAGCACCATCTCCAGCAGTTTCGGCGATAGTGGTTTTCCCTTCTCATACGGTGCAAGCAACCCTTCGGCGATCAAAAAGTCCTGTCGATCGCGAAGTGAGCCAAGACTTACACGGCCCTGAATTATCTCTCCGGTACGGGGGTCACTTAATGATTCTCCGTACGACCAACCGCGTGTGGAACGATGAACCCACTGTATGACGTTGTAACGAACGTCCATTGGGTCAACGTCAGGCGGCATTACTTCAACACGGAAAGCGTCTTTGTATCCGATCGCTTCGAATGCCTGGTTCCACCATCGCGCACCTGCCACAAGTGCCGAGCGCACTGGTTCCGGTGCGCCACGGTCCACGTAATAAACGATCGGCGCCACGGGTTCACTCACGGCAGCACTTGGATCCTTTTTCGCCAATCGATGTCGAGAGATGAATCTCTTGGTAATGGGTTCCTCGATTGGTGTAGCAAAGTCCATGTAGGTGATTCCGAAGAAACTCGAACGCGGATCAAACACACGTGGTTTGTAGCCTGGCCCAGGCAACTGCACGAATGAGTGCCGCTCGCGAACCGTCACTGCTTCGGGCGACGGAACAACTTGCCGAATGAACTGACCACTCGGGTCACCCGTAAATGTCAACGTAGTTTCGATCTCGGTGTTTTGCGGAAAGTTTTTGGTGTTTGCTAAGTAGAAGGCGCAACGCGACGGATCGAGCCGATAAGTTCCTTGTTGACTCTGTTGGAGGGAGTTCGTTACATGATGTACATCGCGAAGATAAAAAGCGGTGGCATCGACAAGAACACGACCTGATTCTTCGGCTGCCACTTCAAAGCCCCACAGAGTCGACTCGGCAAATGCATCTTTGACAGCGAGCTTTTCATCGGGATCGTTTGTTACCGCCCTGAAGTCGTAGTTGGGCGCTACCAGCAAGACTTTTGGGCCAGACCGATCGAAGCGCACGATGAAACTATTTCCGAGCTGCCCGCGGTCCAAACCAATGTCATTAGAACCAATGCCTGCAGGTAGAGATTCGACGTAGAGAAACTCAGTATTCCACTTGTCAATTTCAAGCCAAAGTTTTCCGGCTTTTGCGTCCCAGTAGAATGGAAAGTAACCGGGAAACTTCTGCATCCCGGCGACCTTTTCGTCGATGGTTTGGGACTTTGTTGTTTCGGTGCGCGGCTGCGCGCATAGCGGAGAAACTACGAGCAACAATACCAATACAAAGGAAAAGCGGATCATGTAGTGTGTGCCTTTTAGATGCAATGACATTTCACCAGCGGGGACAGGACCCCCTTCCTAACCTGATAGTTTTGGTTCGGAATCACATCCAGTGTGACCAATCTGAAATCGGCAATCGGCAATATCACGGCGTATCTTTCCACTCCGGAATTCTTCCGGGCGTCCAAGGCGCACCAGCAGCTTCCAACTGTTTCTCCAATCTCGAAAGATCGACTTCAATCAACTGACGAAGTTGATTCAACACACCTTCGAAATCCTGAGCTGCAGCGTTGTATTGATTGACCTGCGTCTGGGTTGGGCGTGCAGTCGACATACGTTGTGCGCCAACGACGTAACCTACACGTTCATTTATCGAGGGCGGAGTATTGATGTTTCGTTGCCGAGATGCATTGTCGCCGCTCAAGACGCGAATGATCTCGTTAGTTCGTTTATCGAGGGACGCCGCATCATCTTGAAGCTTTTGCGTCAGCGAAGGTGTTTCAGTAATCGCGCGCTTTATCGCCGTCAGTCTCGGTTTCAGTGCATTTGCTGCCTGTGTTGCGCCACTCACCGCACGTTGGAGCCGAATTGCCTTCTGTTGAAACTCAACAAGGGCCGAGCGATCCGCACTCGGCATGGTGTCCTGACCGTCAACTACTACGTGAAAATCTTGTGACTGACCCAATGGTGTCAAGACACCATCAACTCGCTTTGCGATGGACGCCTTATAAGTTCCCGGCATTACCAGTGAACCCGCGGGCGGTTCAAAATCTGAATCGGCATCTGGCGGAGGAGGAGCAGACAAATTAGCAGCCGGGTACCGAAGATCCCAGGTGACACGCTGAATTCCAGCGGTGACGGGGCCCGTAAGCCTACGAACAACTCGATCGTTCGCGTCGCTGATCGTAACAATGATGGCCGGAGCTTCTTCCTCATCTTCGGCTCGAATATCAGCAGAGTTCGGCCACGCAACCGGAGCTTTCTGTTTCTCCGCTTCCTTCTCCGCTTCTTGTCTTTTTTCCTTTCGAGTCTTTACCGCTTCCTTGAGATACCAGGTCACAGTTGCACCGAATGGCGGATTGTCAGC
>Ga0163162_10002264_pt1 | contig 18069 bp, 13 predicted proteins | sample S55metaG_FD_115310 | JGI IMG/M metagenome (GOLD analysis project Ga0163162, IMG submission 115310) | Switchgrass rhizosphere microbial communities from Kellogg Biological Station, Michigan, USA - S5-5 metaG | ecosystem: Host-associated > Plants > Roots > Rhizosphere > Soil | place: USA...
CCGGAGAATCTCATTATCAACAGCGATTTCAGCCTGAACGTCCTCAATGGCGGATTCGATTGGCAATATCACCAGTCGAAAGAGGTCGCGCTCGCCCTCGATCCGACACAATCGCACAACGGACATCGGTCCCTGCTGATTACCTTTGACGCTCGCGCGGCCGACGACGCCGGCATCGGACAACTCATCCCGGTTAAGCCGTCCACAACCTATGATTTCTCGGCATTCTTCAAAGCCGGTGATATACAGGGCGCAGGTGGTCCACGCTTCATCGTGCAGGACCTTTACAATGAGGCAACCTACTTCAGCAGCGACGAATTAAAGAATGCTGATTTCTGGAAAGAAGTAAGTGGCAATTTCACCACCGGAGCCGACACAAGGATCTTGCTGCTGCACATTAAACGCGATCCTCCCGGAATGCCGATTCGAGGCAAGTTGTGGATCGACGCCGTTCATCTCTCGGAAGCAGGACAATGACGCATCTCCCCTCCGGGCTTTGCCCGTGGTGACCACACCCGTCAGTGACGCAGTCGTACCACCGGTTCGCTCCTCGCAACCGGACCGCATCGTCCTTTACGGCGTATTTGGATTGTTACTGTTCTGCCCGCTGGCGTTTGGCACGACCGAACCCTGGTCAGTATTCATTCTGGAGGCCGGATCCGCGTTGTTGCTGATGTTCTGGATCATCCGGCAAATCTTGTCCGGCGAATTATCGGTCACCCGAAATCCGCTGTTTGCACCCATGCTGGCATTCGGTTTCTGCATCGCTCTCCAACTTGCGACCGGCCGCACCGCTTATCGTCACCAGACCTTTTCCGTCAGTCTGCTGTATGCGTCCTACGGGATTCTTTGCTTTCTTGCAATTCAGGTCCTGCGCCGGACCTCGCAGATCCGGATCTTGACCATAGCGTTTTCGGCCTACGGTTTTCTGCTCGCGTTGTTTGCCACGCTGCAGGGCTTCTCCGGTACCTCCCGGCTCTACTGGATTCGAACGCCCCGCATGGGCGGATGGATCTACGGTCCTTACGTAAACCACAATCACTATGCCGGACTGATGGAAATGCTGTTACCCATCCCATTGGTTTTTTGCCTCACGCGGGAGGCTCACGGCCCGAAGAAAGTGGCCGCTGGAATCGCATCGGCCCTGATGGCAGGCACCATCTTCCTCTCCGGATCACGCGGCGGCATGCTCGCCTTCGTCATACAGATGGCACTCCTGAGCGCAGTTGTATTCTGGCGGCAGAAGAATCGCAAAGTGAGTTTGGCGCTAGCCACTTTTCTGGTCCTCGGATCCGGTCTGATCCTCTTTCTCGGTGGCAGTGAACTGGCTAAACGCCTGGCCACAATTCATGCCGAAACCCGCATCGAGTTAACTGGCGGAACACGGCTGAGCATCTATCGCGATGCACTCAAGATGTTTGCGGCGAAACCTCTTACCGGCTGGGGACTGGGAGTCTTCCCTACGATCTATCCTAAATTTCGCAGTTTCCCCACCAACTTCTTTATCAATCAGGCCCACAACGACTATCTTCAACTGCTGGTTGAAATGGGAGGTTTGGGATTTGCGATTCTGCTCTGGTTTTTATGGACGTTCTATCGTAATGGCATCAGAAAGCTGAAGAACTGGTCGGAAGATACCAATGGCGCGCTCGCACTGGCAACGCTGCTCGGAGTGACCGGAATCCTGGTACACAGCCTGGTGGACTTCAATCTGCAAATTCCCGCCAACGCGGCCCTGTTCTACGTGCTGTGTGTATTGACAGCGATGGACTCAAAATTTGGCAAGACACGGCGCAAGAAAGTACGGCAATTCGATCTGATCACTGAGATTCCCAGCCCTGAAGAACGAATAGGGCAACACGAACCCGTTCCGGATCCAAATCCGGATTTTAGAGAGGGTTTTAATCAGGATTGAAAACGCCGGGTTGATTACGGCGCTGAAGAACTGACTGGCTTGTTGTCCTGCAACAGCACCCAGGTCAAGAGTCCACCCACCGCCGCCGCGCCGCCATAAATAACCATGGGAGAATCCAGAACGGCCCCGCCAGACGCCGGAATTGCTCCGCCGCCCTTCCTTCTCTTCTTCTTTTTCTTTTCCGAGTTTTCGACGGTCGCCTGTTGCCCTTGGGCCAGTGTGGAAGTGTTCGACCCGTCGCTGACGTTCAAGTCGCCCTTATGCGCCATAACCTGGACTGTACCGTCGGATACTTGCTTCACTTCGAATTCCGCCCATCCATTCGATGCCGGAACCACCGTGATCTCGCCGTCGTGCATGCTGAGGCCTTTGGAAGTGGCAACAGTCAAGCCACCATGTTCAAGCGACACGGCCGATCCTTCAAATTTCACCAGCGAATCTGCCAGGACCACCACATTCGAACCCGAAGCGTTGATGCTGGCCGCCGAATCGGTTCGGGTCTGCACCAGGTCGCCAGGAAAAATCGCAGAGGTCCGTGGAACCGCGGCACCATTGATCCAGGTCGCGCCTTTGGCATACAACATCGCCGCACCGGAGTCCGCCGCCCACAGTGAAACAGGCACCGCGGAAATCAAACTCCAGCACGCAATATTGCGAAGCCGATCTCCGAATTTCGAGACACGCATGCGCAACTCCGATCCAGTGTGATTGCTAAACCACATCCTAGCCGCTGCCTGCTTTATCGTCAATTACTTAACCGTCACTTTTGTCTGAGGATAAAAATCATAAGGACCAAAGCGGTTCAGTCCCAAGAAGGTTCATCTCCGTTGCAGATTTTCCCTTTCCTACTCGCCCGCTTGAAGAGTTCTCCTCACTCCACTCGTTGGTTCCAATCTTTTAGTCCGTTACTGCCGTAACCGTAAACTGTTGAAAGTACTCACCCAACGCAGCGAATTCTGAAAAACTTATCCATTCTCCCCTTCGGGAAGATGCCGGCACCTGACGTGCTAGTATCGGAAATGAAAGCTTATGTCTCAAACAACGTATCCCACTCCCACTAGCAATTCCGTCTCTGACTTTTTGACGAAGATTGAGAAACGTCAAGCCCGCGTCGCCATCATCGGCCTTGGCTACGTCGGTCTGCCTTTGGCTCTGCTTTACACCGAGCAGAAGATCAAAGTCACCGGCTTTGACATCGATCAGCGCAAGGTGACGACCCTGACCCAGGGCGGATCGTACATTGTCCGCATCCTGCCCAGCGAGATTCAGGAAGCCCGCGCCAAGGGATTCGAAGCTACGTCGGATTACGCCCGCATCACTGAAATGGATGCCATCATTATCTGCGTCCCGACGCCGCTGAACGAATACCACGAACCCGACCTCAGCTATATTACCGACACCGCCAAGGCCATCGCGCCCCACCTGCGCGCCGGCCAGTTGGTCGTACTCGAAAGCACGACCTATCCCGGAACCACGGAAGAAATCATGGTTCCTATCCTGGAAAAGGGCAATAAGAACGGGCTGAAAGCTGCCCGCAAAGGCGCGTCCGACGGACAGTATTTCTTCGTCGCCTTCTCTCCCGAACGCGAGGACCCAGGCAACACCACGGTGGCACGTCGCGACATTCCAAAAGTGGTGGGTGGTCTCGATCCCCAGGCTGCCGAAATGGCGGCCGCGATGTACGGCACCATCTTTAACCGAGTGGTTCGCGTCTCTTCGCCCGCAGCCGCGGAGATGACCAAGTTGCTCGAAAACATCTATCGCTGCGTAAACATCGCGCTGGTTAACGAACTGAAGATGCTCTCGCTGCGCATGGGCCTCGACATCTGGGAAGTCATCGAAGCCGCTTCCACCAAGCCCTTTGGATTCCAGCCGTTCTACCCCGGTCCCGGCCTGGGCGGACATTGCATCCCGGTCGATCCCTTCTACCTTTCATGGAAAGCCAAGGAATGGGATTTCCGCACACGCTTCATCGAACTGGCCGGCGAAATCAACATCAACATGCCTTATCACGTGATCGAATACGTTGGCAAAGCCCTCAATCAGCACAAGAAAGCGCTGAATGGCTCCAAGATTCTGGTGCTGGGCGTGGCTTACAAGAAGGACATCGACGATCTCCGCGAATCTCCCGCTCTTACCATCATTGAACTGTTACAGGAGCAAGGCGCTGTGGTCAGCTACAACGATCCCTTCTTTCCCACGGTTGGAAAAGGACGCAAATACGACCTGCAGATGAAGTGCGCGCCCCTGGAAAACCTGAAACAGTACGATTGCGCGCTGATCGTCACCAATCACTCAGACTACGACTACCAGCGCATCGTGCGCGAATCCCAGCTCGTGGTCGATACCCGTAACGCGACCAAGGGAATCGACAGCCCGAAAATCGTACGCTGCTAACATTGAACGGGATGCGGTTCCTCGCATCCCGGCACCCTTTTCTCTCTAACGCAACTTTGTGTTGAACGAACGCTACCTGGTTTTCCTCAACGAGGGTAGCTCGTTGCGCTTCACGCGCAACGCGATCGGTAAGTCGGCGAAAGTGACTGGCAACCAGCGACCGTATTGGGCCAACTGAGTTAAAATTTCTCAGATAGTATTTCCCCGGCCTAAGGCATCAATTTACAATCACATTACATCACTATAAGAAATCCCCCGACCGGATCAGAAACTATGTCTGAATATCAGAGCTCTCCGTTCGGTTTGCTTCCGGAACGGCGTCCGCCCTGGAAAGAGTTCGTAGTCACCATGGGCGTGCAGGGGATCGCCTTGTTCGTGTTGGCTTGGGCCGCCGTATTAAACCTGGCTGTGCTCGACCAGCCGGCGCACGACTACCATTTCATTCGACTGGTTGAAACTCCGCCACCCGAAAATCATGAACCGGCGCCTGTGCGGCAAATTCCTCCGCCTCGTGTCGCGCAGATAGAAACTCCGCCAACTGAATCGCTGCGAGTCCCGCCGCCCGAAGTGCGGCCGGAGCCTGCTCCGGAAGAAGTGCCGGTTGCACCAAAGGTGGAAATCGCGGCCATTAAACCTGTAACCCTTCCGCCCAGCGCTCCGGTAATCCCGAAGCAGTTGGTGAAGACCCATGTATTTTCCACGGGCAGTTCCGCTCTACCTACAATTGCGGAGGCCCCCAAGAACGTACAGACCGGAGGCTTTGGCGATCCCAACGGAGTTCCGGCACGTGAAAACAATAATCGTCCAGTCAACATCGCCCAGGCTGGCTCGTTTGACTTGCCCACTGGGCCTGGCTCCGGCAACGGCACGGGTGGCGCGAAAGGTGTTCGCGGCGTGATCGCCAGCGCCGGATTCGGTAACGGAGTAGCGACCGGGGATGGCAGCGGCAAAGTAAATACGTCGCGCGGTAATGGCATTCAGAAGAGCGGTTTTGGCGACACGCAAACCGTGTCCGTAGCTCAACTTCGCCCCAAACAAAACGACGATTCTGCCGGCAAGACGATTCCCGCCGAGGTTCTTTCCAAACCGACTCCGGCTTACACCACCGAAGCCAGAAATCTACGCATCGAAGGCGAAGTTGTTCTTGAAGTCGTGTTCGAAGCGTCCGGTAAACTCCGCGTGGTGCGCGTCGTTCAAGGTTTAGGCCATGGACTGGACGAATCCGCCATGCGCGCCGCGGAACAAATTCACTTCAAGCCCGCCCAACGCGACGGCCAACCCGCCGACTACACCGCCACAGTCCACATCGTTTTCCAGTTGGCATAATCAAATTCGAGGGTGGTTCGGCGAAGGGCGCCACTCGCGCAAACAGCATTGGAGAACGTGCTTTCGGGAAGGGCACGAGTTCACTCGTGCCAACAGAATTGGAAACGAGAGAAGCTTCAGCCGCTGCGGTCGGCTTTTTCAAGCTGCCTCGATCTGGAAGAGCAAACCTCAGTGGCTGAAGCCACTTCTCTGCCAACTTTTAATCGGCACGACTAAAGTCGTGCCCTTCCCGGTCGTGCTCCTTGCCGTCGTGCTCTTCGCGCCGAACATAGTCTCGTAGAAGGTGGTTTAGGGAACGGCACGAGTTCACTCGTGCCAGCAGCATTACAAACAAGAGAGGCTTCAGCCGCTGCGGTCTGCTTTGGAAGCTGCCTCGATCTCGAAGAGCAGACCGCAGCGGCTGAAGCCACGTCCCTGGCCGACTCAATCGGAACGACTAAAGTCGTGCCCTTCCCAGCGACCGCTTTCCAACAGCTTGAACGTCGCTGCCCTCCAGCAGACCATCAGGATTCTGATGTCGCGTGGGAACCAAGTGTAAATTCTAGAATTGCGGGGACGACGAAAAATCCCCCTGTCGCTTTCCGAATCATTCGGCGCGAGAAAACCCGATGACGCTGTGGGAGTCAGTGAGAGGAAAAGGGGGACCCTAAACCTGAACCCGGTTGGAGGCTGGGGGCCAACCCGGGGTTCGAGCCTACTGAATCGCGCTGCCGACCGTCGAGAAAACGTTGTTGGCGTTGGAACCAATCAACCGGATCGTGCCGACCACAATGACCAGAATCACCGCCAACATCACGGCGTATTCGGCTACGTCCTGTCCCTGATCGTCCTGCCAGATATTTTGCAGCCACTGTGCCATCTGCGCCCTCCTTGGGTCACTCTTCGGCTTGCCATTCTGAGTACACCTCCAGCCGAAACTGTCGACAGGCGTCAAAACTCAGAGCTTAAGTCTGCAACTAGGTTAGCTGCCGGCCTCTCAGCTGCCAATAGCCCAAATGTGGAAATACATAGCACCAAAGTGCTACGACCTCAGGCGATAGTCTTTAACGGCAAGTCCTGATTTACCGCAAAAAGGGCCAGTTCCAGGCGGGTTGACACGCCCAGCTTATCGAAGATATTGCTGAGATGATGTTTCACCGTATCTTCGCTGATCTTGAAGTATTCCGCGATTTCCTTGTTGGAATAGCCCGCTACGACCGCGGAGACAATCTCCAACTCCCGCGGTGTGAGCCCGAATTTCTTCTGCTTCGCCTCTTCTCCGGAAGACTGCACCAGGTTCCGCAAGTATTGCACCAGGTTGGACACGCTCTCCCGTCCCACCCAGTATTCTCCTGACATTACGGTATGAATGCTTTTCAGCAGCAGCTGCGTCGCGGAATCTTTCAACACCACGCCGCGCGCTCCTAACTGAAGCGCTTCGACAATCTGTTTCTTCTCGGCTGCGGCGGTCAAGAGAATGACGCGAACGGTGTGTGCAGGTCCCGTGCTCAATTCGCGCAGAGCTTCGAGCCCCGGCATCCGCGGCATCGCCAGGTCGAGCAGCATGATGTCAGGCTTTAACTGCCGGGCCATCTTTACTGCTTCGGTGCCGTCGCAGGCTTCTCCAATCACTTTCAGATCGGATTCCGCCTCCAGCAAACGGCGCAGGCCATCGCGGAAAATTGGATGGTCATCCGCGATCACAATTCGTACAGGGTGAGGTCTTCGATTATCCATGCATCGCTTCCGGCTTTTGCGGGACAGTAATTTCCAGACGCGAACCCTGCCCCGGATTCGATTCTATCGTGAGTTCCCCGGCAATGACACGCACCCGTTCCTTGATCACTAATGGCCCTTTGCCCAATCCATCCAGGTCTGTCTGGGACAGCCGCCCCGAGAAGGGAAAGCCGCGCCCGTCATCTTCAATCACCAGAGTCCAGTTGCCATTCTTTGCGCTCAACCGAACCAACGCAGTCTTCGCCCGGCTGTGCTTTCGTACGTTGACCAGGCCCTCCTGCACGATACGGGATAATTCTCGACACACCGGCTGCGGCATATCCGGCTCTTCCAGGTCGGAAGAAAAACGTGCAGTGATTCCGGTTTCTCGCTGAAACCGTTCCACCGTGTCCGCCAGAAACCCGATCAGCTTTCTGGAATCCACATCCAACGATTTCATCTGCTGCATCAGTTCCCGCAGCTTGAGAACTTCTTCCCGCAACAGTCCCTGAATTCGTCCCAGTTCTTCCGGAACGACCTCCGACTTTGTCACCGACTGTCGCCGAAGCACATCCACCTGCATCTCCACCGCAATCAGCGACTGCACCGCTCCATCGTGAAGTTCGCGCGCAAAGCGTGCCCGTTCCAGTGCTCCGGCCCGCAATCGCAGGCGTCTTAACAGATACACGTTGTACACCGCCGGACCGATCTGCCGGACCAGTTCCTGCAGGAACCGCAACTCTTCGGTAATTTCTCCGGTCAACGTCGGCTGCAGAAAGAAAATTCGCCCCCACCATTCCTTTCCAAATACAAAAGACACGATCATCAGTTCGTTGAAACGGTATTGGCGCGCCAGCTTGTCCAGAATTTCTGGTGCTGCGCCGGGAAGTCTCTGTCCCGACCGGTCAAGGCCCATCAGCGTGTAAGTGCCGTTTTCTGTGTGGCCATTACGCCATGCGTAGGCCGTTTCCGCGCAGTAGTCGAACAAATAGGTTTCGCGATCGGAACCCGAGGGATCGAGCCAGCGGAAAAACGAAGCTTCGCCATTTCGCAGCAGCATTTCCCCCACATACACACGATTGCCGGTGGCTTCCTGCGATGCGATCAGAGCACGCTCGGCCCCGTACATCACAAGAAGCTCACCCACGATTTCCTGCAGAGTTCCGCTCAGGCCTGCTTCCACCCGCACTTTTCCTAAAATGCGCGCGATCACCGCCTTCTCTGAACGCAATTGTTTCTGTTGCTCGGCCAGATACCCCAGTAACAGGCCCATCACCAGCAGGTAAATCGAAAGCATGAAAAGACGTTTGGGCTCGAAATCAGCAGCCTGCACTCCCAACTCCGGGAGGTGCAGTCGCATCAGCAGGCGCTCTATCCAGTCGAAGAAACCCAGATTAAAGGCTAGACTCTCTAACCACAGAAGCGATACTGCCGATGCCGCTGTGGCCACTGTCTCCCACAGCCCCCAGCGATAGGCAGCCGCCGCCAGCACGAAAACAAAAAAGAGAAAAAATGGATTAGCGACGCCCGTGGCGAAAATCGACATCAGCGCCGGCCATACGATGTCCGCCGCGTGCACCAACCGGCGAAACGATCCCGTCGAGGACTCGTGCCGCCGCAACATCAGCATCACGACCACGCCCTGGGCGATATAAAAAGCCAACAGGCCGTAAGCCCAGAAGGAGTAGCGAATCTCCTCCGGGTCCATCTTGATGGCAACCAGCGCGGAAATAGCGAGGAAGACACGAGCAGTGGCCAGCCATCGTTCGATACGGCGAATCTCGCCGGGATCGATGGGAGCTCTTTGCCGCCACAGAAACCGATGTCGCAGCGCTTGAAAGGGCAATTGAATTCAACTCACTCGGTTGATGCCCACGATATTATCACCACGAACCGTGTAGGGGCGGGCGCCCCGCCCAGTCAGGCAAAGCTCGACTAGTTTCTGTTTATCGAGCCCAAGCCTCACTTCCCTAGTCCCGCCGTTTTCAAAGTGCGATCAAAAAAATCAGCCGTGGCCCCATACGCCCTGATCCAACTCTTCCACATCAGAAAGTCGTGGATCTCATCCGGAAAAATCAGCTCTTCGAATTTGACATGCTGCTCCCGCAGCCGCTGCGCCAGATCCACCGTCTGACCAAATGGAACGTTGCGATCGTCGTCGCCATGAATCAGCAGCACCGGGGACTTCCAGGTTGACACTGCAGCATCCGGAGAAGAATCAAAAGCCAGTTTTTCCGCTTCCTTCGCGTCCGGAGCTCCCGGCTTATTGTCCCAGTGTGGCAGAAACACCGACCAGTCGTGTACGCCATGAGAATCGACTCCTGCCGCGAAAAGATCGGAATTGCGCGCCAGCCCCAAAGCCGTAAGAAATCCTCCGTACGATCCGCCCCAGAGCCCGATCTTTTTCGGGTCCACCGTCGGCAAGCTTTGCAGATACTTCGCGCCCGCCACCACATCTTTGTATTCCGCCGCTCCCCGCCAGCTCGTATTCGGGGCTTCCCGAAAGGCGCGGCCATACATGATTCCCATCCGGTAATTTACAGAAAGCACGACATAACCCTGGTTTGCCAGGTACTGATTCATCGCATATGCATTGTGGTAGTAGTACATGTAATGGAACCCGAGCATCATCTGCCGCACCGGGCCGCCATGCGTAAAGATCAAAGCAGGTCCGGGCCGGCTTCTTCCCGCGGGAGTAAATAACTGGCCGTGAATCTCCAGCCCATCTTCACTCTTGAAAATCACCTGTTTCGGAGTTACGAGCTGGCTGGCAGGAAAATCGGCGGGCAGGGTTTGGGCCGCGATCATTTCTCTGCCCTTTGCTCCCACATGAAATGGCATGGCAGGAACCGTGGCGCCCGATCCCAGGCACACCACCTGGCCACCCGCAAGTTCCACCGGGATCCATTCCATGGTTTCGCCCTTGGTAAGTGGCTGCAGCTTTCCTCCATCAAGCGCAACTCGCCAGAGATGACGGCGATCAACGTCATCCTGATTCGAAGAAAAAATCACTGATCGACCATCGTTCGCCAGCGTGACGTCTTCCACTTCGAATGCGCCGGGCGTAAGCAGCGTCGCCGCGCCGCCAGTTGCGGCAATGGAATACAAGTGATTCCAGCCATCCTGTTCGGAAGCAAAGACCACTCTGTCGTTGCCTGCGAAATAAAAAGACTTGTCCGCAGTTTCTGCGGGAAACGAATCGTTGGCTTCATTTCCGCTGTGCCAGATTTCCCGGCCCTCGGCCGTCATAGAATCCGCGACCCAGATCGCCCACGGCGCCGGGCGAACTGGAATCAACGGCACTTTCTCCTGAATTCCTGGCTGCCGGACAAAAGCAATATGCCGGCCGTCCGAGGACCAGCGCGGCATTCCATCACGATCTGCACTGGGAGAAAGATAGCGGACCGCGTCCCGCCCGAAATCATAAATAGCGATGAAACTGTGATCGCCGCGAGCGCTGATCAGAGCTATGTGGCGTCCGTCGGGAGACCACCGGGGATGCGAATTTTCCCCGCGCAGATCGGTGAGTTGGTGCGCAGGCGTTGCTCCCGACACCGGCGCAATCCACAATTGCTTTCGCGCCGCCCACACCGCGAACTGTCCGTCAGGCGAAAGCTGGATGTCCTCACACTCCTCCTCGCCGCAACCCATCTCGCCGAGCAATCGCGGAGTTCCCCCTTCCACGTCGATCGCCCAAACCTGCTGCTTCCGGGCCCATATGCCATTCGTCGGATCGGCTATTCGCCCGCTCTCATTGGCCTCGCTCCCGCGAACGTACACCAGCGTTCGCCCATCCCCGGTGATGCGCAGGCTGGCAATCGGCAGACCGTCATCACCGTCGTAGTGCGTAATCTGACGCGCTGCAAAATCCGGTGCGTCCGCCACCCAGATGTTGCGGACACCTTTCGCATCGAATACCCACGCAACTCTCGGGCTGTGCCCCGCTGCCACCAGGTTCGAAGGAAACGGCGAAGCCATCACCTGCTCCAGAGTGAGAGTCGCGGCGCTCGCGAAACTGGTCAGGAAAAAGCAAAGAGCAGCAGAGAGCAGGTACGAAAACGGTCCACGTCGCAGAATCCGCATAGGACAGAAAGCCTACTCTGTAGTTTTGCAATCTGCCAAGCCGAATTTGGGCGCGAGCGCCCGCGCTCGTGCTGCAGCGCCAAATCCTCAACCCCATTGGGGGACCTTTTCGCGACTCGACCGTCTACAGTTAGAAGGCACAAACCACGGAGAATAGTTTCCGGTTTCGAAACCAGAAACCGGAAACTGCTACTCCTGGTTACGTATAATGCGAAGTTCGCGGCAATCATCGTCACTTTCCCACGGAGGAAACGAATGCGCTCTGGCGCCCGGCTCTTCTTATTGGCTCTTTCCTGTTTCCTGCTCAGTGCCGCATCTCCCGACACCGACCAGCCTTTAAACGGATATTCCGCCGCTTCATCCCGCACTCAGCGCGAGTGGGAAACCAAATTCCGCGCCATCCCTGAGCCCCAGAACCAGCGCGACTACATGCAGCGCCTCGCCGCCCGCCCGCACCACGTCGGTTCGCCCTATGACAAGGACAACGCCGAATGGATGCTCGCCAAATTCAAAGAGTGGGGCCTCGACGCCAGCATCGAAAGCTTCGATGTTCTCTTCCCCACGCCCAAAGTGCGGGTTGTCGAATTAGTCGAGCCTACAAAATTTACTCTCAAGCTGCAGGAACCAGTTCTCTCAGTCGATCCCACCTCGAACCAGCAATCCGAGCAGCTGCCCACGTACAACGCCTACTCAGCCGACGGCGACGTCACCGCGCCCCTGGTTTACGTCAACTACGGCACTCCAGATGACTACGAGAAACTGCAACGCATGGGTGTTTCCGTCAAAGGCGCAATCGTGATTGCGCGTTACGGAAATTCCTGGCGCGGCATCAAGCCCAAAGTGGCGGGCGAGCACGGCGCTCTCGGATGCCTCATCTACTCAGATCCCACGGATGACGGCTACACACAGGGCGACGTTTTTCCCAACGGCGCATGGCGTCCGCGCGACGGCGTGCAACGCGGCAGCGTGATGGATATGCCGATCTATCCTGGCGATCCCTTGACGCCCGGCGTCGGAGCCACGAAAGATGCCAAGCGTCTCGACCTGAAAGACGCAAAGACGCTCACCAAAATTCCTGTGCTACCCATTTCCTACGCCGACGCCCAGCCGCTGCTGGCTGCTCTCAAGGGAGAAGTTGTTCCCGAAGCCTGGCGCGGTTCCCTGCCCCAGACCTACCACCTGGGCCCAGGCCCGGCGAAGGTTCATCTCAAAGTACAAGCCAATTGGGATATTAAGCCGCTCTACGACGTCATCGTAAAGATTCCCGGCGCAACCAACCCCGACGAATGGGTCGTGCGCGGTAATCACCACGACGCCTGGGTGAACGGCGCCGAAGATCCCGTCTCAGGCACCGTGGCATTGATGGAAGAAGCCCGCGCCCTCTCGACATTGCTCAAACAAGGCTGGAAGCCCAAGCGCACCATCATCTATTGCGTGTGGGACGGAGAAGAACCCGGACTGCTGGGCTCCACCGAGTGGGGTGAGGCGCACGCCGACGAACTTCGCCAACACGCCGTCGCCTACATCAACAGTGACGGCAACGGTCGCGGCTATCTCAACATGGGCGGATCCCACACGCTGGAGAAATTCGTCAGCGGCGTAGCTCGCGACGTCGAAGATCCGGAAAAGAAAATCACAGTCTGGAAACGTGACCAACTGAAAGCTATCGCCGACGCAAAGACGCCGGAAGACCGCAAGGATGTCCGCGACCGTCCCGATCTCCGCATCGACGCCCTCGGCTCAGGCTCCGACTGGACGGTATTTCTCGATCACTTAGGCATCGCGTCGCTTGATCTCAGCTATGGCGACGAAGATGGCGGCGGAATCTACCACTCTATCTACGACGATTTCTACTGGTATACGCATTTCTCCGACACCGACTTTACCTACGGTCGCGCTCTCTCACAGACCGCAGGGACCGCGGTCATCAGACTCGCCGACGCCGATCTGCTGCCCTACGATTTCACCGGCCTCGCCGACACCATTCATCGCTACCTCGACGAACTGCAGAAACTCCTGCAGACCAAACAGGACGAAGTCACCGAGCGCAACAAAGAAATCGAAGAGGGAGTCTTCACCGCGACAGCCGATCCAAAGAAAACTTCCGTTCCGCCTCCGACTGAGGAGGTGCCTCCACATCTCAACTTCGCGCCACTGCAAAACGCCTCCGACACCCTCACTCACAGTGCCGAGCGTTACCAGAAAGCTCTGGAAAAAATCACTACTAACGGCGAACTGAAAGCCAGCACCTCCCAATTGCAAGCCTTGAATGAGAAGCTGATGCAGAGCGAACGCAAACTCGTGTCACCCGAGGGATTGCCGGGCCGTCCATGGTTCCAGCATCTGATATACGCCCCAGGCGCTTACACCGGATACGGCGTGAAGACCATCCCCGGCGTCCGCGAAGCCATTGAACAGAAGCAGTGGAAAGACGTCGACCAGCAAATTGTCCGCGCCGCCAACGCCCTGCAGGCCGAAGCCGCACTCATCGACTCAGCCACGCACGAACTGGAAGAAGGCCATTAATCGGCATAGCCTCAACTGAGAACTGAGAACAGAGAACTAATAACTGGGAATTAATCCTGGGGAATTAATCGAAGGACGCGTCACGATTCGAGGGCGACCTAAGCCGGAGCCAGCTCGATCGTGCGCTTAAGCTGTCCGCAGGCGGCATAAATATCGCGTCCTCTGGGCCGGCGGACAAACGTCGGCACTCCCGCGGCCCGCAAGATATTTTGGAACTGCAGCACCCGCTCCTGGGCTGGGGTCGTGAAATCGATGCCGGGTCCAGGATTCAGCGCGATCAGATTAAGTTTCACCCGCAGCCCCCGAACCAGTTCCACTACTTCCCGGGCATTCTCGGCGGAGTCGTTCACGCCATCGAGCAGCACGTATTCGAACGTCACCTTTTCCCGGTTACGCAGCGGGAATTCCCGTGCAGCGGCCATCAGCTTTTCCAGGTTCCACTTGCGATTGATCGGCATCAGGCGAGTGCGCAAGTCGTCATTCGAAGCATTGAGCGAGATCGCAATTTTCGGACGCACCGGCTCCAATCCGAAATCATGAATCGCCGGCACAATCCCTGCCGTGGATACCGTCATCCGCGATTCCACGATGCCCACACCTTCCACAAGCAGGTGGACGGCTTTCATGAAATTCGCGTAGTTCAGGAAGGGCTCTCCCATCCCCATGAAGACCAGGTTGATGCGGTGCAGCGGTAGAGAAACTCCCTGATCGTTCAACACCGCACACACCTGTCCCACGATTTCACCCGCCGTCAGGTTGCGCTTTATTCCGAGCAATGCCGTCAGGCAGAATTGACAGTCCACGGCGCAGCCGACCTGGCTCGACACACAAATGGTCGCGCGCTCCCAGGTGCGGCCCGATATTTCAGTCTGGTCGCCAGCTTCGCTGCCGTCTCCTGCTTCGCCGCCGTCGCCTTGAGGCATCCAAACGGTTTCCACGCTTTGCCCGTCCGCACACTCCACCAGATAGCGGACCGTTCCATCAGTCGATACAAACTTTTGGTCGATTTTCGGCAGACCGATGGAGATTCCTTTGTCCAACAGTCCTTGCCGGAAATCCTGGGGCAGTGTGGAAATCTCCTCCGCAGTTGCGACTCTTTGCCGGTAAAGCGCCTCGAACAGCTGTCGGGCGCGGTAAGACGGCTGACCGAATTCCTCCGCCAACTCGCTCAATTCGGGAAGCTGAAGCCCTAACAACGATTTGTGCGCCACCTGGGTCATGAATCGTCGCCTTCAGAAATGCCTTTACTTTGCGTACTTTGCGGCCCCTTTGCGACCTTTGCGGTAAAGATTTCGGTTTTCTCAGCTAATTGTAGAGGACAAAGGCCCACCTAAGATGCCTCCGTCGATAAAGTCACGTAACTATATGATTACAAAAGACTAACTAGCATTCGCCGGACTCGGTCGCATTGTGCAACAATACTTGTATGGTTCAGGAAGTCCGCAACATACGTCGCGAGGTGCTTCCCAACGGCCTCATCCTCATTACTGAAGAGATGGAGCACATTCGCTCCGCCTCGATCGGTATCTGGATCAAGACCGGGTCCCGCGACGAAGACCTGCAATGGAACGGCATCTCCCATTTTATCGAGCACATGGTGTTCAAGGGGACGAAGAACCGCAGCGCGGAGAAAATCGCCCGCGAAGTCGATTCCATCGGCGGCAACATGGACGCCTTCACCGCCAAGGAATGTATCGGCTTCAACATTAAGGTTCTCGACGAACATCTACCTATCGCCATGGATGTCCTCAGCGATCTGGTGCTGAACCCAGTGTTCGATGCCAATGACATCGGCCGCGAACGTGGAGTGATTCTTGAAGAAATAAAGATGGACGAGGACAATCCCGACTATCTGGTCCATGAAATCTTCACCCAGAACTTCTGGAAAGATCATCCTCTCGGCAAACCGATCCTGGGGACTAAAGACACGGTCAAGAGGTTCGAACGCGACCCCGTTCTGGATTTCTACAAACACCGCTTCTCCCCCGGCAACATGATCATCTCCGCCGCAGGTCACCTGAAGCACGAGGAATTCGTGGAGTTGGTGAACAAACATTTCGGACACATGAAGCCTATGAAAAATGGCTTCCACGGTTCCGAGCCCAAGATCGCAGCGCGCATCATCATGCGCAACAAGAAAGCGCTGGAGCAGGTCCAGATCTGCGTCGGCGTGCCTTCGCACCCCATTGCACACGAAAACCGGCACGCGTCTTACATTTTGAATACGCTGCTCGGCGGCGGCATGAGTTCGCGCCTTTTCCAGAATATTCGCGAACGCCAGGGGTTGGCCTACGCCATCTACAGCGACTTATCACCCTACCGCGACACCGGATGCCTCTCTGTCTACGCCGGAACCTCGCGCGAATCCGCTGGTAAAGTCGTGCAGTCAGTCGTATCGGAATTTCGCAAGCTTAAGGAAGAGCCTGTGCCTGAAGAGGAACTGCGGCGCTCGAAAGACCAGTTAAAGGGTAGTTTGATGCTGTCGCTCGAATCCTCGAGCGCGCGCATGTCGAACCTTGCCCGCCAGGAAATGTACTTCGACCACTTCAACACCCTCGACGAACTCATCGAACGGATCGAGAGAGTCACGGTCGAGCAGCTCACCGAACTGGCCAATGAATTTTTCCAGCCAGAATCGATCGCCGTCACCGTTCTCGGAAATCTCAACGGCTTGAAACTGACCCGCGAGCAATTAGCCTGCTGAACCCTTCGCCACGGACGACGTGGCGAAAGCAGCCAACCCCAATCCGTAGCAAAAGTTGCTTCCCTACATGGAAATACCTGATGACACTTCTTCCAACGCTTTGCATCTAATCAGGTAATTGAGCAGACCACCTGGCACGGTGATGCTGCAGCAAGGCAGGTGGGCTGCGGTGGATCGGAGGATGCCTTATGGCACAGGTGATTGAGTTCTACATTCCGTCGCGGTTCAAGGCCAAGGTGAAATGGATTCCCCTGGAACAACGGGGGAAGGTGATTGCGTTCCCCATCGACTTCAAAAAGTCGGCTTAAGTGATTTTCACGCCCGGTCGCTTCTCAAGCGGCCGGGCTGGTTTTTTCCAGCTAAAGTTCCTGAGGCGCAATAAGACTTTCGGTGCCAATCGACTGTCCACCTCAAGCTCTGCGGCTTCCCTGGCGGCCTTTGCGGCCAAAGAGTTCCCCGCCAGTCATCATAAAGAATACTAAAAGCCCCACCAAACCACTGGTTTCGCTGGCTTAGATAGAAATTTCGAGGCATACTAAGCGGCAGGCCCGTCTCTCCACGGGCGGGGAGGGACTCCGCGTCATGGCGTTGCTGGAGGAGAAAGAGCTACAGGTCACTGACCTCAAGCCTTCGTTTCAAGACGACGGCTCCGAACAAAAGCAGCGCCGCCAGATGTTGATTGCTCTGGCTTTACTACTGGCAGCCCTCATCCTCGTACTCATCAAAGATTATGATTTCTGGTTTCCGCCCACGCCTCCAGCACAATCAGAATCGGAACCAGTGGAGCAGCCCGCTCCTGACGTAAAGACTCCAGCCGAAACGGCGACCACGGTTACGCCACCGGCAGTTGTTCATCCACGTCCGAAGGCCAGACGCACCTCAGTTCCCAGGGTCATCGATCCCAGTCCTGCACCGGCTTTGGCGCCAGTCGTCATGAGCCGCGCCGTGCTGCCCCCACTCGAAGTTGAAGTCGTCGCCGGCGACGAACGCCGCACCATCCCGGCGACCAACAATTCCGTCAGAGTGGACTTACAAGCCAGAGCACCGTTCTCGCAGGCTCCACCGCCTGCTTCACCCAGCCCCTATGCCAACACGACTCCCGATTCCAGCGGCGTTGCCGACGCCACCGCGAGAGTTCACATCTCTCCCGGCGCGGCCGAACTGCTGTCTCGCCCGGTCGAACCGAATTACCCCATGCTTGCCAAGCAGATGAAGGTCCAGGGCGCAGTCGTGCTTGAAGCTCTCATCGGACGCGACGGCAACATTCAGGACTTGCACGTCCTGAGCGGCCCCACCATTCTCTCAACTGCCGCGCGCGAAGCAGTGAAGCAATGGCGCTTCAGACCATATCTGCAATCGGGAGAAGCCGTAGAAACCGAGGCCCGCATCACCGTAAATTTCACCATCTCCACCCAGTAGTTTC
>Ga0163162_10002266_pt1 | contig 18057 bp, 19 predicted proteins | sample S55metaG_FD_115310 | JGI IMG/M metagenome (GOLD analysis project Ga0163162, IMG submission 115310) | Switchgrass rhizosphere microbial communities from Kellogg Biological Station, Michigan, USA - S5-5 metaG | ecosystem: Host-associated > Plants > Roots > Rhizosphere > Soil | place: USA...
CCGGACGGCACGAAGTCAATGGCGCGATCCTTGTAATGGTCGCTGCCGGCCGTGTGCTTTCCGGTGTTGGTTGAAGTGATCGCAGCGCCGGGGAATAGCTGCTTGATCAGCGCAACCATGTTGCCGAGATCGTTGGCGCGGTTGAGCGCGCCAGTGTCGGGGCGTTGCGATTCCCGCTGCGTCTTAACCGCAGCATCGGACTGCTTCTGTAGGGCAGCTACCTGCTTCTCCAGCGCGTCGCCAACCTTGCCCTCAGCGGCGGCACGTTTGCGGGCTTTCTCGATCAGTTCATCATAGTACCTCTTGATGGAAGCAATCGGATCGGCGTCCTTTTTGCCCTGCTCGACATCGACCAATGACTGCGCGGTATTGAAGCTCTTTTTCGCCTGCTCAATCAAGGCGGCGTTACGCTTCAACGCGTCGGCAAGATCCTTCTGGCGCTGGTTATAATATTGTGCGCCTTGCTGGGCCGCGACCAGTTCATCCGGATTGGTAGCGATTTGGGCGCCGAAGTTTGCCGCATTTTCATTGGCGGCGGCCTGCTCAAGCTTCGCCTGGGTTACCTTGCGGATGGCAACTTCGGCTTCGAGATTTGCCTTGGCCAAGTCGCGGGCCTGCTGGGCCTCAGTCTGCAAAGACTTCACATTCTTGTCGAGCGCTTCCTTCTGATCAAGGATCGCGGCGCGCAAACCCTCTTCGGTCTTCTTGAAGAGTTCCTTGGCGCGCCGTGTGATCTCGGTCTGCTCGGCTTGCTTCTTGAGCTTGTCGGTTGCCTTGTCGGTTTCATCACCGAACTTGATGGTCGATGCGATTATTGGCCCCAGAACAGCGGAGGCAGCAAAGATGGCTGCACCCCAGGGGCCGGCTAGGAAAGAGGCAAACTGACCGATACGCGCATAAGTCTTGTTGGTGTTTTCAGCGAGGCCAGACAGCGCGAAGGCCATCTGCGGAACCTGCTGCACAAAGATCGTAGTGGCATTCGTCCCCATCTGGGTCTGGACAACCACGTCCTGCATCTGCTGGCCCAGTTGGATGAAGGCAACACGCTGCGCCCGGATGCCGTTCACGACGTTTGAGGACTCAGTTGTCCCTCGACGCGTTGCATTGACAACCTGATCTGTTGCACTGGACTGGCGGTTCAGCACCTCCTGCAGCCGCTGTGATGCAACAGCCTGTTCCTCTGCGGCACTGGCAGCCTGCTGTTCCTGCGCGGCCAGCTGCTGCGCGGCCTTGATCGCGGTCTGTGTCTCTGCGCTGAAATCGCCCTGTTCACGGGCCGCGATCTGCATTGCAGAGGCAACCTCTTGCGCCGCCACCGCGCGAGCCTTGAGCGCAGCGGCTTCCGCCTGGAGCCCGGCAACGTTCAGATCGAGCGCCCCGTTGTCATTCCGCTTCACCGCCAGAGCAGACTGGATCTGGAGAGAGAGCAGTTCCTCCTGCTGCGCCACAGCCTGCTTGGTTGCCCGCTCGGTTTCGCGCAGCGCTGACGCAACTTCCTGGCCCTTATTGGCGACCCGCCCCAGAACCTGGTCGAGCGTCGTGGCGGAAATCGCAGAACGATCGATAGCGGCTGCGCCGGCCGCCAATGCATCGGCGCCGGTCTTGCTGTTGGTCGGCGCCGCGTTACGCGGGCTGGGTCCCGCCGCACTCGCCGCCCTGGCTTCCTCGGCGGCGGCGCGTGCGGCTTGATCGGCAGCATCTTTGAGCGCGGACGATACTTCCTTGCCCTTGGTGGCAACGCGGCCGAGGACTTGCTCCAAGGACACGCCCGAGACGGCTGCGCGGTCTAGTGATGCGGCACCATCCAGCATCCGGTCCAAGCCACTGCGGATATCTGCCTTGGGAGCATACGACTGCTCCTCGAAAACCGATGCGGAATCACGCGCTCTCTTGCTCGGTCCAGCCAGTCCCGGCGCAAAGACCTGATTGATGCCCTGCTGATAGGCATGGGCAAAGTTGGTTGCCTTGGCCTGCTCTTCGAACGTGGCCCGGTATGATGCAGCCAGCTGTTGGTTCTTGCCGATCGTGCGATCGATCTCGGCCTGAAGCCGCGAATAAGTGGTGACCTGCTCGCGCGCGGCGCCGGCATTGCGTTCTGCCTCGATCGTCTGCGCGCGCAGCGCCTGGAGGTAGGTTTGCGTGGCCTGGGAGGTGTCGCCTGTTGCCGCAGCCAGCCGCGTCGCCGCATCGCGCGTGAAGGCCAGTCGAGATGCGGCAAACTCGGCATCGTTCGCCGCCTGGCGCAGGGTCGATGTGTCGAGGTCGATACGAAACTCGCCACTGCGAAAGCCGGAAAGGCTGCGCTTGACGATGTTGCCGATCTCATCGAACGACTGCTTGAAGTTGCGCTGCGCATCCGTCGTGATCGATGCCATTTCAGCAAGGAACGTGTCCTTGGCGCTGTTGTCGCGCTGGTATTCCAGCTTGAGGAACGCCGGGAACACGGGACCATCAGCCATTCGTCAGATCCTTCCGGTGGCATCGTTGAAGTGGGACAGCAGCGCCGAGGATTCGGCGCGCGCGATCGCGTTGACATCCACCCTTGCCGCGCGTGCGGTGCGAGGGATGCCGACAAAGGCAATGAGCAGTTGCTTCTCGGTCTGGCCGGCACGGGGCATGCCGCGCTTGGTTAGCGATCGGGCCGACCGCTTACGGCCGGACAGGTCGACGCCGACGTTCTTCACCGCGAGCAGCGGGTAGCCATTGATGCCTTTGATGTAGACAAGCGGGCCGATGCGCTGGTCGAACCCGTTCTGCACCCACAAGGCAGGCGTCAGACGGAACCGCTTCGACACGCGCGGAATGTTGTCGGTCGGGATCCAGAGCCAGCGTGAGCGCACCGGCGTGATCTCCGCGCCTTGGGTATAGGCCTCGATCGCGCCGCGGGTGCGCTCCGAACCGCTGCGAATGAAAACTACGCCGGACGCGCTGAAACCGCCATCGGCATAGCGGTGGACGCCACGACCCTGGCGCAAATCGGAATCGTAGCCCAGCCCGTTGCCGAGGCGGCCAAGACCGGCACCCGCCATCTGACTGCGAACCTCGCCAAGCATATTGCGGGCGCCGCGATCGGTTGCGATCAGGGCCGCCCGCTCCATGCGCTGCTCCGCAAAGCGGCGCCAGGAAGCGAACGGCCCATCGTAATCGCCGGGCTGCAAGCGGGCACTAATCCTCATGACGCTTCAGTTCCGCCTGAGCTGACGAAATGACGGCGAACGCGTCGAGCAGCAGCAGGGGCTGATCGAGCGGTGCCCGCCCATCGGGATAGGCCAAGCCAGCCATACCTTTGTCGCATTGGTTGTAGAGCCGGAGCAGAGCCCAGTGATCATCGGTCAGGCGCTTGCGGGGGTTTTGCTGGAACGTGCCGATGCCGGGGATTTCCCAGCCTTCGCCGAGGCTTTCCTCGGATTCGAAGCTGGTGGGGTCATCCCTGACGGCAACGGCGATGCGGAGTTTTTTTCCTCTTCCCCGTCGAGCGACATGCGATTGGCGCAGGCGTTGAACAGTTGCAGCCAGGCCAGCTTGCCAAGCACGTCTTTGCGCTCAGCCACCTTCGTCATGCTGTTGGCTAAGGCATCGACGCAATCGATGGTGAGATAGCCGCGATCGGTTTCTTTGGCGCAGGACAGCCCGGACCAATCAGCCACGACAACCGCCACCGTGGCGGCCATGAAGATCTCGTTGAAGTCGATGTTGTCTGCCTTCATCCGGCCAAGCGGCGACCAGGACTGTTCCACATCGCGCAGCAGCTTGAGCAGCGCACGCTCGGTCGGCTCATCGTAGGACCATTTCAGATCCTGGTTCGTCTTCTTCTGCGCCCGGTAATCGTCCAGCGCCTCCCAGTAATCCTTGAGGGGCTGGCTGTGGGTGGCGAACTTTTCCTCGCCCCACAGCACAGTGCGCAGCGCATCCAGCACTTCCTGGCGCAGGTCCTCTTCGGAATGGAAGGTGACGCCTTCCTCAGACATGATGCGGCGGCGGAAGCGTTTCTCACGCGTGGTTGGGGCGCGGAGAGTGAACGACGGGGCGCCATCGATATGGGCGAGCACGTCGGGCGTGAAGGCCAGCGTTTCGCTGGCCTCCAGGGGGATGTCCTGGGGCACGTCAGGATGTCCTTTCAGATGGTGGGAGATCAGTACGGGAAGTTGATGCAAACCCCGCGCGACAGCGCATCGATCAGCAGGTCACCATTTTCCATGATGATGTTCCCGCCCAGGTCGGGGTTCTGGTAATCGAGGCGCCCATCGGGCACGACGATCTGCACCATCTGCCCAGGCGCGTTGCCCCACTGCGCGAAGAAGGGCTGATAGGCCTGGGCATCGGCCAGCGCGAGGGTATCGATGGTCGAGGGGCGATATTTCTGCCGCACCATCTGGACCTTGGCCACGCCGCCCACCAGTTCAGCAGCATCGACGCCATCGACCTTGTTCGGGTTCGGCGGGTTCTCGGTTTGAATGCCGAGGTCGACGGTGAAAGACTTCAAGCCGACGCGAACGCCAGCCAGCCAGCCATCGCCGTCCTTATAGAGCGGAATGGTACCGGCGGGCGGCACTGCAGGAGTGGACTGTTCCGAGTTTGCGCTGATGGTTGCATCGAACGTGACGTTCACTTCCGGATAGGCAGCCTGGTCCTTGGTCGAGGTCGGAACTGGCGAGGTCATCTGGGTGACACGGCAATTCACCAGGTCGAAGCGATGACCGTCCAGCCAAACCTGCTGCGAAAGCAGGATCGGATCGACGGACGAAACGTCGCGCATGTAGCCGATCTGGGAGGGGATCTGGTAATTGCCGGTCACCCCACTGCCGAACGTTTCCACAAAGGCGACCACCTTCGTTGAGGAATATGAGCGGATCGCGCTCATACGCTCCTTATAGTTGGTGCCCATTCCGGCCAGCGCGATAGCCATCCCCTTGTAAAGATCGGCGGTAGCCGCAGCCCCGGCACCGAGCGTCGCACCAGTGGTGGTGCCCGCGCTCAGCGCTTCGGCAGCCACTGGAATGGCGGCAGACGTACGCACTTCAGTGAACTTGGCCGCCTGAAGGATGCGCCCCAGCAGGAACGCGTTGGCCGCCGGAATGGCAACACCGCCCGGCGGACGCAGCTTGATGGTGTATGAAAGCGTCACCTTCTTGCCAGCAACGCTGTCGGCGTTCTTGAAGGGCGAGCCGGTGTATTCGTCGTTGGCGATCGTCACGCCAGCGATATCGAGCTTCAGGTTCGACACCGGCATCAGGTCGGCCGGCGTGGTCGGGGCGGTGAAGGTGTCGACCACCGACTGGATGGCAACGGCAACCGCCGTGTTGTTGGACTTCAATGCCATGGGACTGGCCTTTCTTCAGTCGGGGTTACTGCGCCGAACCAGTCGGTCCGGTATCGGGCGCGGAGGGCTGCTCGGGCGCCATGGCGGGCTCGGGGTCAGGCTCGACCGTCACCTGGGCTTCGACGCGCGTGGTGGCGGCGACCAGGGCGGCGTCGAGGTGCTTGTTCTTGCGGGCGGCATCGGAGAGCGCGTTCATATCCACGCTGCCCGTGCCGAGCGGCGGGCAAACACTGTCAGCCATGTGGCTATCCTTTCGTCGGGGTCAGAAGTGAGCGCCGCCGGGGCCAACGATCGTGAAATGATCGTCCCGGGGCGTGAAGAACTGGACCATCAGTTGGATCGATGCCGATCCCACATCGCGGCCCATGGCGGCGGCCGGCGCCACATCCACTTCCTGGATGTCCTGCAGCATACCGCCGATGGTGCGGTCTGCGCCGATTGCGCCGACCACGTGAGCGAGCGCCGTTTGGTTGGCGCGGTTGATCGTGCCAATGGCCTGGACTTGGGTGGTGGCTTCCACATCGATCGTCGCGGTGTGGAGCGTCATCCAGTTTTCGTCTGCCACTTGGAACCGGTAGGCATCCGTGGCGATCACCAGGGTATTGTCGGTTCCTTCTTCCAAAGCGACATCACTGCTCTGGCCGGTCAGCACCGTGAAGTCGGAGAGCGCGGGCCATGCGCGCAGGATACCTGCAATGGCATCCTCGACCTTGGCGATGGCAGGATCAGGCAATGACCTTCTCCACATTGAAAACCCAGTGGTGGCCGTCGTCGCTGCGCTCGATGTCGATGGGCTTGAAGACGGTTCCGGGCAGCAGGTTGATGGTCAGTCGGGCCTGACCAGTGGGGCGCACGGGGCAGGTCGCAATCGGCAGTTCGACGCGGATATCTTGGGCAATGACCTTGCCGGTCTGCATGTCCTGCTGCTGCTCGCCGAAATCGACATAGCCGCGCATCGGGGTCGGCTGCCCGCCGGGCGGGGTATAGGACAGGCCATCGCCAAGAATGTCGGCACTGGTGGTCGCGAGATCATCCAGCATGTCTTCGAGACGAGGGCCCGTCCAAGTCATGCCGCCGGCGCCTGATCGTCGTCGGCGGTGGGCACAGCCTTGGCCTTGCGGCTCGAGCGCTTGGTCGCCGGCGCCTGATCGTCGTCGGCAAGATCCGCCTCGCTCAGATCATCAGCAACCCAGTCGCGCCCGACCAGCAGATTGATCTGGTCTTCCGGCAAGGCCGGGTTGCGCGTTTCGAACTTGCTGCTGTCGGGGTCGAAGTGCACCTGGCCGTGGCCAGGCACGAATTGGGTGCGGGCGCTCAGCGCCCGCACCCGGCGAAACCCGTCAGGGACAGGCCGCGCCATGTTACTTGTTGCCCTGGATCAGCGCTTCGGGGCGCGTGCAGATTGGCAGGCGATGGGACTCGATTTCGACATCGGCCCATTCCTCGCGATCCTTGTCGACCACGATGCGGCTATACCATTCCTGGCCCAGCGTGTTGACGAAGCCGAACGTCGGCGCCGGGGCGAACGCTTCCTGGAACAGGTTGCGCACGCCGACCGGGATGAACTTCGCCTTGTCCACGCCGACCGCGACCTTCGAATTGTCGTCGGTGCCGCGATAGTTGATCCAGGTGACACCCCAGGCTTCCACCGATTCGAACGCGGTGTCTTCCAGCAGCTTCGAAGCGCGCTCGGTATTCTTGAAGGTGTCGCGGTATTCGCCGTTCTCCTGGAGATCGTCGAAAAAGTCGTCACCGCAGAGCGCAATGATGCGCATTCCTGCCGGCGCGACGCCGCCCAGCGCGCGAAGGATGGGGCGCTTGACGTTGTTGGCCACGAACTTCTTGCAGCCGGTGCGAGCCGACCAGTTGAAGTCGATTTCGCCCGGCTTCACGAAGCCGAACGTGTCATAGTAATCGTAGATGACCGTGTCGTCGGCATCGCGCAGAACGCCATCGATGCAGGACAGGTAGAGGCGTTCCTTGGTGGCCGACAGGTCATCGATGCAGTCCTGCTGCCGCTCGGCCACTTCCTTTTGCAGGGTCTTCAGTTCGGTTTCCGAACCAAAGGCCCGGATGCCCTGCAGCGATTCCGCCGTGATGGTGCTGGCTTCTTCGATGCGGCGAACGCGCAGGTCGCGGATATCGGCCTTGTTGTTGGCACGGCGGGTGCGCGGCTGACCAGGCTCGCTAGTCTGGATGATGTTCAGCGTGTTGCCCTTGATCTCGACTGCGACAGTGCGGGTGCGCACCGGCTTCGGGGTGAACAGGCCAAGGGTGCCAAGCAGGCCAGGAATGGTCTGGCTGCGGCGCACCGCCTCGGTCAGCGAGATCGCCGAGAAGGCGTCCTGCTTGAAAACGTCCATGGTAAGCATGGGGAATCGGTCCTTTCAGAGGGATCGACGCAAAAAGGGCGCCGGAGACGTGCCCCGGCGCCCTTGAGCGCGCGATTGGTTCAGAAGATCAGCGCAGGATGATGCCGCGGCGCTTCAGGTCGGCGGTGCCCTTCGCCTTCTGGGGGGCGGTGATACCCGTCTTCCAGACCACGATGTCGGCGTTGTGCTCGCAGTCGCGCTTGTAGGCTACGCCGCGCGTGTCGGCCGAGGTGGCATTGACGGCGCCGTAGAGAATGCCAGTGGCGATCTGCGAGCCATCGATGCCAGCCGGGTTGTATTCGACCTCCTTCTCGATGATGGCCGAGACGGTGATGTCGAAGCCGTCGCCCACCACGAAATCGGTTGCGCCATCGGCCAAAGCGCCCTTGATCTGCTCGGCCACGGCGCCAGCGCCGGCCGCCATCACGATATCGCTCAACACAAGGCCATCGGGATCTTCCAGCCGGAAGGTGCCGTTGTTGGCCGCAGCGGCGATGCAGCGCAGGGTATAAACGCCCAGCTTGGCACCGAGCAGCAACGGCGTGGTACCGTCGATCGTGAAGGTGCCGTTGCCGGTATTGCCGCCGGCCTTGGCCGCCGACGCAACCGTGCCGCTGAGCAAGGTGGCGAGGATGGCGCAGGACTTGAGGTTCTGGCCCGACTTGACGACGATAGCTTCACGGCTGCGCTCGCCAGGCGCTTCGCTGATCAGCGACTCGGTCGGGTAAATGCCTTCGGTCAGGGTGGTCATGGAAAGGTCCTTCCTTCGGACTTGGGCTTACCGGCCGCGGCGTTCGCGGATTTCAGCGTGGATGTTGTCCCAGCCGTGATTGGCTTCGGCCTTGGGCGAGCCGCCGCTGGCATGGCTGGTATCGGGGTTGCCGAACGACTTCATGGCCGCGAGCATGGCGGCGCCAGCCTGGGCATCGGCGTCACTGCCGGCGGCGCCCGGCGTGGCAGCGGACAGCATGCCGGTGATTTCATCGGCACTGAGCTTGTCGTTCGCCAGCATCAGGGCAGCCAGGGATTCACGGCCCTGGTAATGCTCGCTCGACATCACAGCGGTGTAGCGGGCGCGCTCTTCGGCGCGTGCCTGGGCAACGGGATCGGCGGCAGCGGCGGATGCATTGGAGGCGGGCGCGCACTTCTGGCACTTGCCGTCCTTCATCGGCTCCGAGCACTTCGAGCACTTGTCGTCCTCGCCCGGCCCGTTCGGATCTCCGCCGTCCGGTTCCATGGCGCTGGCATTGGCGCCAGGGGCCGGCGCGGGCGGCGGTGCGGCGCCAAGCTGAGCGAGAAGGCCAGCCTTCTGCTCTTCGCTCAGGCTTGCCAGGATGTCGGTAGCCGCCATCTCGCCCAGCGCGACCACGGTGCCACTCGCAGAGCGTGCGAGCGCCTGCCGCAGCCCGTTCGAGGCTTTGGACATTGTCTTCTCCTTATTGAGTGATCAGCGGGCGAGTTTCGCGACCGCATCGAAAATGGCCTCGGAGGAATCGACCGCATCGACGAGGCCAAGGCCGAGTGCGTCGTGACCAGTGAACCAATCACCTTGAAGGCCAATCACGGCCTTTTCGGAGATGGGGCGCCCCTCTGCTACGAGAGCGGCAAACATGTGCCAGGTCTCATCGACCCAGGCCTGAAGCTTATCGACGGTTTCCTTGTCGGCGTGCTCATATGGTCCGCCGCGCGCCTTGCGTTCACCGGCACGGATCATGGTTGCCTCGATGCCGCCCTTTTGGAGGCCTTTGGTCATATCGACCAGCATGGTCCAGACGCCGATTGAACCGGTGATACCCGTCTCGGTGGTCGCGATCGCATCGCAGCATGACGCAATGGCATAGGCAGCGGAGCACGCCATCTCGTTGACGAATGCGACGATGGGCTTGCCGCCATTCTTGGCGCCCATGGTCCGCAGCTTGCGGCAGAAATCGAAGCATCCAGCCACTTCACCGCCGCCGCTATCGATTTCAGCCAGAACGGCGCCAACTTCCTCATTGGCTTGGGCGTCGGCCACGATGCGCTCAATTTGATCGTAGCCTATCATTCCCGAATAGGGCTCGACCCCACCAAGCTTGTGCACGGTTGTTCCAGAGATCGAAACCGTAGCCACGCGCTGGCGCAACTCATACATGTCCCGCGCCGTCTTCGGCTTGGAATACCAGTCGCTGTCATCCATCGCCATCTGGCGCAACTGCGCAGCGCCGAGCGAACGGCCGTCGATCGTGTCCAACTTGGCGATGCCCAAGCGATCGACCAGCGCGGCGCACAGCATTTCGGCCTTTTCCGGCCGCAGCATCAGCGGCGCATTGAACAGCCGTCCGGCGACGTGGGCGAACTTGCTCATGCTTCTGCTCCTGCCGGCGCCTCGGCCGGTTGCTGGTCTGCACCGGCACCATCAGCGGCCTTGCCGCCCTTGAGCGGGGTATAGGCATCGAGGCCAATGCGCTCGCGCAGACGCTTGTCGCGCGCCTGGCCCAGCAGCACCTGGCGATGGTCGACGCCATTGTCATCGCCGATCATGCCCAGGTTCGTGGTGCCCGCGTTCAGTTCAAACTCGTTGGACTGCGATTCCTTGGGCGGATCACTGGTGCCGCGGCCTGGGCCCTTCCACGCGCACATGGTCAGTTCGTCGCGCCAGCGGAAGAACGCCAGCGGGCCGCCGGGCACCTTGACCCGGCCGATGGCCACCGCTTCCTGGAGCCATGCGGCATAGCACGGCGTGCAGAACCGGGTCACGAACTCGTAGCGATCGTGCAGCAGGCCACGCCATATCTCGTTGAGCATCGCGCGCGCTGACGAATAGTTGATGTCGCTCCAGTCTTGAGAGACCTGGGCATAGGACAGGCCAAAAGTGGCGGCCATGCTACGAAGGCCGGTCTTCTGGAATTCGGGATAGTTCGCGCTCGGCCGTTCCGCGCGCGTGAAGGTAAACTTTTCGCCGGGCAAGCCGTGGATGGTGCGGACACCCTCGACCTTCACCGAATTTTCCATCCGGTAGTTCAACTGCTTGTCGAACGACCAGGCATCGTCGCTGCCCTCGGCACCGGTGGGTGCCTGCATCGCGCCCTGCACATCGCCGGTGGGGAACGGGCTTTCCAGGAATGCGGCCATGACCGCATTGAGCAGCGCGGCTTCGATCTCGGCATCGTCATACCGGTCGAACATCTTCATGCGCTTGATCGCTGCAACGAAGCGGCTGATACCACGGCGCTGACCAGCGATGTTGCGCTTGAATGCATGCACCGCAACCGGGCGCCCGGTCTGGTCATAGCGGGGAATCCGCTCCCAGCGCATCGTCTCGCCATCAGTGCGGCCCCACTCGGCCGGGTGAGCGCAGCGGATGTGGTAGGCCACCGGATAGTTGTCGGGGTGGATTTCGACCCCGCCAATCACCCGGTTTCCGTTTTCCAACGTCATATTGTCGGCAATGCCGTTGGGGTTCGAAAGCCGATCCGGGTCAATGACCTCGACACAGGTCTGGTAATTGGCGCCGCGCTCCAACAGCTTAATCACCGCCACGGCATCGCCGTCCGTCCACCAGTGGCGATAGGCTGTCTCGACAACGCCACCGAACGTAGTCGTCATCTCGACATCAGCCGTGAAGCGATAGTTCTGAGCCCATACTCGGAACTGATCTTCGGTATTGGTGGCCCAATCATCGGCCCATTCCGGGCTCCTGCCCATGACCTCGAAAGCCGGCTGCGCTTCCAGCCGGATCTCCGGGCCCACCACAGTCTCGGCGCGGCGATCGATCGCGCCGGCAATGACCGGATGATTGCGCGCCATGTCGCGCGCCCGGTCCTGCACCTTGTCCCGGTTGTCGAGAATGTCGGTGTTGACCCAGGAATGCGGCGGATGCCACGACGCCATTTCCCGGCTGCTGAACCGACCGGCATCATAGGCGCCCCAGCGCCCGGTGCCGCCGGTGGCAATGGCCATGGATTGCTTGCTGGCGCCGAACTTGCGCTGATAGTCCTGCGGCTGCATCAGAAATATGTCCCGATTGCGCGGCGGCGCGGCGTGCCGGCCTCGGTGGCCTGGGCCTGCTCAAAATCGCGCTCTCGGCGCTGGATATAGGCATCCAGTTCCGTGAGCGTCATCTTGGTGAAACGCATGAAGCGAGTACCCCGGCCGATCTGCTCAGGCATCTTGCCGGTCGCAAGATAGCGACGCGCGGCATACAGGTCGGTCAGTTCCTCCTGAATATCCGCGGCGGACTGCGCCATCATTCGTCTCCTTCCAGTGCCTTGTGCTTGGCGAAGAAGCCTTTCGGCTTCGGCTTGTCGGTCCCCGTGGCCTGTGCCGCCGCTTTCACCTCGACCGCTTGATCACCTCCTTCCGAATGGAGGGGAGCAGGGCGTGCCCATGGCGGGAACTTTGCTGGGTCATCCCAGCGAATGTCTTTGCGATCCGGCTGCAGCATCAGGCGTCCGGATTCCGTGTACCCGTAGAGATCGAGCGTTTCGTTCGGCCCGTTTTTCACGAAACTGCCGTCGATCAAAGGTTCGTTGAATAGTTCCTGGTAGGCGGCATCCGGCGTGTTCAGCGCGAAGTAGCACTGGCCCGGGCTGCCATCCTCGATCGCAAGATCGGTGAGCGTGTCCTCTTTGAGCTTGTGCACGCCCAGCGAGTGAAGCGTGATCACCGGCAGCACCGGCTTCCCGTTGCTGTCCTTCGAAATCTTGGTAGGCGTCGCCGGCAGCGGATCGGCCTTGGCGTTGGTCGACCCCTTGATGCACCGGACCTTGCGCCAGGCTCCCCAGCGCTTTCCATCCATGCGCCGGGCAAACTCGTATGCCTTCCAGGTATGCTTGCCGCTCGATGCGTCGATGGTGACCACCGCCGGCCGCAGTGCTAGGCCAGGATCGGACTGGAGCGGATAGAGCCGGTCGATTTCGTCGGCCAGCACCTGCCAATCCTCTTGCGAGTGCGCCGGCGCGATGTCGCGCAGCACCGGGCCATCCCAGCGCTGCCGGATCGTGCGGCGATCGATCAACCAGGACCGCCGCTCCAAATCCCAGCCGCGCGCCAGGATGTCGAACTTGTTGTCGCCCACGTCGATGGCCACGGTGATGAACCGCACCCCATCGGGCACCTCGCCCATGCGATAGGCCACCGGCTCGCCATCATCACTGGGCCGCGCCAGATCCTTGGTCCGCATGCGCAGGTTCTGGGCGTCGAGCCCTTCGGCTTCCCCAGCCCCCTCGAACACCTCGCCAAAGGTTCGCACCATGACCTGCTTCAGCTTGTCGGTCTTGCCGGTGCGTTCCTTGTGCTCGATCGCGCCTTCCAGTTCCTTGGCCAGTTCGCCCAGCCCGACCTGCTTGGACATCAGGACGTGAATCCAGAAGCCCCAGGTCTTGCTCCGGTTCGGCTCACCAACAATGCCGGCGCGAATGTCGAGCGTCTGGCCCTTGTGCATGTAACGCCCCTCATCGGCCATTTTCGCGCGCTGGGCCTCATCCAGCCCGGCGCCGCAGTGCGGGCAGGCCATGCAGGCCGTGGCCTCAGCCAGCGCCAGCCGCTCATCCAGCGGCGTGCCCTCGGGCGCCTTGGTGTAGCTCAGCCGGAACCGCCGCACATCCGGCCAATACTTGGTCGGGTAGGGCGAGGCATGATCGCCGCATTCCGGGCACCGCATTACGAAGATGCCTTGCGTCGATAGTGTCCAGGCCTGGGCCACGCCGCCGGTCCACCCGATGTCGGGGTGGGCACAGGCATAGATCAGCCGGTCATTGCCCAGCATGCGCTGGCGCTGCCGGCCCTGCTCCAGAAAGTTGGAGCGGAAGTCCTTGTGATAACTGTCAGGCTCATCGAAGACAATGTACGCCGCCTGGCGGTTCGTCGTCGTCGCCTTGCCCATGACCATCAGTTCGAGCGTGGCCCCTGCGACCCGCTTCATGGTCTTCTTGTTGTCGCTGGCCGAGGTGCCCAGCCGGCTCGAAACGCCGGTGTGATCCTCGAATAGCGGTGTCAGCACGCGATCGGCATAGGACCGAACTTCGCCCGGCCCGGCCAGATACCACATGATGTCGCCGGCCGGCCCGTTCTCCAGCCGCTTGAGTGCGTGGTTCTCGGCCACCACGGTGCCACCGCAGCGCCCTGGCTTGGGCACCACAATCTCTTGCACCTCGGGATCGTCATGGGCATCCATGATCGGCACCAGGTAGGGTGTCAGATCCCTGGACCAATTCGTCTTGGTGCCGTCAGGCTTGCGAATGACCCGGCGCGTTTCCGAATATTCGAGCGTGGTCAGGCTGTCGCGCGGCAGCAGGCTATCGAGTTTGCTTGCGGCCAGCGCGGCGGGCGCCTGGCAAAAGCCATCGGCAGCCAGCAATCGTGCCTGCTCAGATAGCTCCTGCCTGGATAGAACCCGCACAGTGTTCTCCGATGAAGCGCTTGGCCTCACCATGAACTTCAGTGGCAACCGCGCGCAGGTGTTTGTCGATTTCCGCCCGGATCTGGGGCGGCAGTTTCCCGTTCGGGTCCATGCGGGTGCGCACCCCCATGATCCCCTCCACCACGCGCTGGTTGTAACGCTCGATGAAGTCGAGCATCTGCTCGGTCGGCGTGTAGCGGCCCTGCTTTTCCTGCGCGGCAACAACGGCCAGCGTCAGGTTCACCAGGTCCTTGGTCTCCGACAGGCTTGGCGCGGATTCATCGGGCGAGAGGCTGACGCCGATCGCCTTGCTGATCTCTCGACTCTTCTTTGCCTGGCCGTCGCGCTGCTTGGACAGCGACTTGAGTATGATGGCCACGGTGCGCGCCGGCTTGAACTGCCACTCAATGCCGTTCCCGCCGCGCACCACGGCGCCGGATACTTCCAGTTCCGCAATGTCGTTGCACCAATCCCGCAACGTCGGCCAGCTTACCCCCAGCACCTCGCACATCGGCTTGGATGCCAGGACTTCGCCTCGCTTGAATTTTTTTGCGCGCTGCTCGGCTGTGATCAGTTTCCCGATCCGCGCGTTGATGCTTGTGCCAGGCCGGGCCATCAGAAAACCCCTGATTTCTGGCGGTTTGCGCCAACGAAAAAGCCCCGCACGGGGCGGGGCTCTGTTCGTTGGGCATGACTGTTCCGGGGGCACAAATGAATCGTTTTTCTCCCCGTGTCAAATTCCTTCATCATCACCATCTTCCGAAACCTCGATCGAATTGCTCTCGACGTGCGCAACCAGATCCTGGCAGGCGGCAAGGAAGCGCTGGAACTCGCCGCCATTTCGGCACCGGATGAACCGCCGCGCGCGCGCCAGCGGCATGTCATGCAGCACGATCGCCTGGAACATCTTGACCAGCACTGGCGCAATCGCTGCCGTGGCCTGCCGGAACGCACCCCTTGCCTCAGCCTCGCGCTGCTGCAGTGCCATTGGCGCCTGGCCCATACCGCCACCGCCACCGGTGTTGCCGGTCAAACTGATATGGCTGGACTTGAAGCGGCCGATCAGCCCGGCTTGCTCCCAGGCATCGCGATACCAGATGCAGGCGCGCAGCTGATCATCGTTGATCTTGCCCTTGTTCCAGAACCGCAAGACCATCGGCACACTGACGCGGCGATAAGCCTTGACCGTGCGAACGGTTCCATCTTCCAGCCTGGGCGTGAACGCGCGGAAGTCGCCCTGGGCTTTCCATTCGGGTGTCGGCTCGATCACCGCCTCGCCGATGTTGACCGTCAGCCCCTCGGATACCTGCAACTCAGCGGCCTTGCGATCACGCTCGGCGACGCGGTCGGCCTTGTCACGCTCGATGAGCGCTGCAACGCGATCGCGCTCGGCCGCCGCTGCTTCAGGCTCAGCCGCGCCAACCAGCCCGGCCTCGACAAAAGGCTTGCCGATCTCATCGCAGATGCGCTGCACGGCAACATCCTCGAAATGCTCGATGAAGGCCTTCTCTTCATCTTGCTCGGTTTCTTTCCGATGGGCCAGACGGGCAATGATGTCCCGAAGAGTGATAAGGGGCTTATTCATGGCGACCTCGCTTTTCATTGCCTTTTACCATAGTTCTTGTCGGCTATTGCGCAAATAAGCTGGCGCTCAAGTCCTTCCATGGACTTCAATTGGCTGGGGAAAATCACAACAATTCCATGTTGCAACCATGCTTCACGCGCGGCTTTGTCTGGCCCTTTTGGATCAGGATCCTGCATAAGGTGCGAAAATCTTGTCAGGCTGGAACGGCTCACAGCAAACCTTCCTCTTGCCACTGCGCCACCAGGCGGCGCTGCTCTTCAACTTGGTCATCGGTCATCCAGAGGAAGGCTGGCCGGGCGCGATACTCACCGTTCTTCAACAGCCAGAGGTGGCCCGCCGTCACGGCATGGCGCTTCCACTTGTCGGGTAGCGCATCGATTTCGGCCTGGCCGAGCAGCCCCTTTTGCAGGGCGCGCATCGCATCATCGAACCTAGCCTGCTTCTCGCGCTTGATCCGGCTGCCGGCAATGTCCTTGGCGTGCCTCTGCTCGGCCGCGCGCGAGGTCCATTCTGCGATGATCTCGTTGCACTTGGCCACGGTGGGGAACCACTCCAGGCGGTCGATCGATGCGCTCCACAGGTGATCGATAGCGCCCTTCGGATGCTTGGCCAGCTTCAGCAGGTATTGCTTGATCATCACAGTGCCGGTGGCGGCATCCTTCCCCTGGCGCGGCAGCACGGCCATCATGGCCATCAGCGCCTTCTGGAGGTGTTCTGCCGGGCAGGGTTCAGGCTGAACTGCCGGGCGCGAGATAACCGCCTCCAGCTGGCTCATCATCCCATCGTCCAGCCGCTCCGGCAGGCTGCGGATCTCCGTCAATCCCAAGACTGCGCTGGAGGTAAGCCATTGCGCCGTCGGGCTCGTGGCGGTGATCAGGTCTTGCCCGGTTGCTTCGGTCATATGCGCCCTCGATGAGCTTCAAGAAGGATTTGGGTTGCAGCAGGAAATCCACGTCCGCCCGCCAGCCGGTATCGTTTTCGCCCCGGAGAAACCGGGAGCGGATGATGGCCTTGATGGCGGTGCGGAAGCCTTCCTCGCCGTGATCGCGGATCAGCCTGGCGGCGTGCTTGCGGCGAGCATCGGACAGCTTCGTGGCCTTGGGCAGGCCGATCTGACCTGCCGCCCGGTTCCACATGTCGAGCACGTCCTGCGGGCCAAACTTGCCCCCGACCGGCGGCGCCTCGCGCGTGGGTATATTATCCGGGTGGGTATGGGTTTGGGGGTTAGAATTATTTTCATTGGGGGAAAGGGAAAGGGTAGGGTCCGCTTCCGCAATTCCACCGGAATTCCGCTCAGGTTGCGGAATTTCCGCACTTTCCGCATCGTTTCCGGTGGAAATTCCGGTGGAATTTCGCTTTCCCGCTGCCCGACGTTTCCGCTCGCGATCATACGCCCGCCGCTTTTCGGCAGCATCGTTTTGCGGCTTAGTGGCCACCAGCGCGGCGGCGGCCTCCATGTCCGCAATAGCCTTCACCAGCGCGGCGCCGGTCACGCCCGCGGCGATCAGGTGTTCGACGGCGGCGGCGATCATGCCCATGCTGCCGCACTCCTTGGGAAAAGGTGTAGCTGCTGATGCGCTTGCTGTTGGCGACCGGTCGCACGGCGAGCAGACGGCTGCGCAGTCTCTAGGCGATCGGCATATGCGCGGCGCCCGCGCCATGGGTCGCCCAGCAGGGCATCGAGCGGGCTGTCATAGCGATGGCCATTCTGAGCCAAGCTCGTGCTGTCCGCGCTTGCGAACGGATAATCGCCTGCAACAGCCACGCCGCGCATCATGTGGATTACCGGCCAGCGATTACCCAGCAGGCTCGACACGTCATCCATGCGGCGTCGATAGTTATCGCAACCGACCGGCTCTCGCTTGGGGTGCCCGATCCAGCCGATCGCAACCCGGTCGTACTGGTCGCAAAGACGCCCAAGGCGCTCAATCGGACCATCCATGTGCCACAGCGGTGCGCCGCGCGATCGCCCGAACGGCCAATCGTTCAGAAGCCCGTCGTTGATCTGCGATGGCGCGCCCGGCACGTCGGGGATGACAGCCCACCGGCCAGGCCAGAACAGGCGATCCTCCAGCCAGCGGTAATACGGTGACCAGTCCCGCTCCTGCGCCCACGCTTCGCCCCGGCGCATGGCGTCCATCCAGAATGAGAATGCGCCGTTGTCGAACATAATCGTGGGGCTGGTTGCCTCCACTGCCTCAGCATCCTGCGGATGGTGAAACGACACGCATGAGGCGCGGCCCGGCAGAACCGCAACCAATGCGGCTCGGGGCGTTAGCGGCGTGCCATGGTAGATGATCGGCGCAACGCTCACCTGCTGCCCCGCTTGATGTCATAGGCGCTGTCAACATTCCGGCTCAGCTTCCCGCCGCGCTGCCAGAACACCACCCGCTGGCTGATC
>Ga0163162_10002268_pt1 | contig 18049 bp, 15 predicted proteins | sample S55metaG_FD_115310 | JGI IMG/M metagenome (GOLD analysis project Ga0163162, IMG submission 115310) | Switchgrass rhizosphere microbial communities from Kellogg Biological Station, Michigan, USA - S5-5 metaG | ecosystem: Host-associated > Plants > Roots > Rhizosphere > Soil | place: USA...
ACGCTGTATATTCTTATTATCTTCAAAAACAGGGGCAGGCGTCCATTGTGTTCCTAACGGGAAGTTCGCTGATAGATAACGTTCGGGATAATCCCCTTGCGCTGCGGAAAGCAAAGGCCGCCCGGATATTTGGCACCATTAATACCGTAAGTTTGATTACCACTTTTGCCGGTTTAGGTTGTGTGTTTTTACACGATGGCAATCCAATAAAAACGCCTGCTGTTATGATAGGCCTTTTTTCGATGCCAACCTTCCTTATTACTATGCCCATTACCTCGCATAAAAGGTATAAAGCAATTCGTGTTTATAATCGCTGATTGGTATAGGAAATCAGGCTATCCGTGCTTCAGCAACTCCAGCGTTCGCTGATCACTTTCGCCGTTGAAAAATTTATCCAAAACGGCCTGGAACACCGGGTCGGCGCCGGGCAGCGCGGCAAACAACGTCATGGATGATTTGAGTTTTAAATGGTCGGGGTTGCCGAATATTTCGTGGGCATCGTTGGTTGGCAGCTTAAGCAATTCTTTAGAAATTTGGACCAGCCTGCTGCCCAGCACCGGGTCGTTTAGATATTGAGTGGCTTCCGCGTCGCTTTTTAGTGCGTAAAATTTCGATGTTTCACTAAAGCCAAGCCCGTAAATCTGCGGGAAAATATACCACATCCAATGGCTTCGCTTTCTCCCGTTTTTTATCTCGCTCAATGCGTTTTCAAAGCTGTTTTCCTGGGCGGTAATAAACCGGCTCAATGAGGTGTTAATGTTTGCCATTACGGAGCTGATTACGTTTGCGGTCTGTTAATCCATATAACAACTTTTGTACCTTAAAGATTTAGGTAATTTTATTGTGCTAATATAGGGTAAAGGCAGTTGTTATAATGGTTTGCGGGGGTTGCAATTCTGTTTGTAATTATTATCTTGCGGCAGGTTAAACTTGTTTCAGGCACTACGCAAGGTGTTTCACCGGGCGGTACTATTTTCGCAAAAAGCAATGGTTTTTTGCCCAAAACTGTTCCACCTTGTTTCATACTGTTTCATTTACGTGTGTTAACCAGCTGATAATCAACCCTAGTTGTTAAAAACTGTTCCATACTGTTTCAGCTGTTTCATGTTGTTATGAAACAGATGCGAGCGGTATCTTATCCTTCAAACCAAACTCCGGACGCTTTTTTATGCCTGGGAATGCTCACCTTTGCGGGACAGATCAATTATCGTTCAACATGCCGTCAGACCCAAAACCAACACCCGCCGTAAAGGAAAACCTGCACCCAAGGAACAGCCACCGTGCCGGGTATGATTTTAAACAGCTCTGTAAGGCCAATCCTGAGCTGAGGGCGTACGTGTCATTAAACCAATATAACGATCAATCGATAAACTTCAGCGACCCTAACGCAGTGAAGGCGCTAAACAAGGCTTTACTGAAGTGCTATTACGGTGTTGAGCACTGGGATATCCCCGAAGGGTACCTTTGCCCGCCGATACCCGGCCGGGCCGATTACATCCACTACATGGCCGACCTGTTGGGCGAAACCAACAACGGCGTAATCCCCCGCGGCGGTAAAATATCTGCTTTGGATATCGGCACCGGCGCAAACTGTGTTTATCCGCTGATTGGCAGTAGTGTTTATGGCTGGCAGTTTGTTGGTACGGATATCGACCCGGTGGCTATCCGTTCGGCAAAGGATATCGTTTCCTCAAACAAGGCTTTCCAGGATACGATCATCCTCCGCCTGCAAACCAACAAGGCCAACATTTTCAAAGGGATCATCAAGCAGGGCGAAGGTTTCGATATCACCATCTGCAACCCGCCGTTCCACGCATCCCTGCAGGAAGCACAGGCGTCGGCAGCAGAAAAGTGGAAGAAATTAGGGATCAGCAAACCGCAAACGGCACTGAATTTCGGCGGCCAGAAAACGGAGCTGTGGTGTTATGGCGGCGAAGCGGGATTTATACGCCGCATGGTTGAGCAAAGTGCTCTCGCCGCGCAACAATGCCTGTGGTTTTCAACCCTGGTATCCAAAAAAGACACACTCCCGGTTATCTATAAAGCGCTGAAGCAGGTAAGCGCCCTCGATGTGAAGACTATCTCCATGACCCACGGCCAAAAGGTAAGCCGCATTGTAGCCTGGACATTTCAAAACGAAGCGGAACAAAGGGAGTGGAGAAGCAGGTTTTGGAATAACAATGCTATATAACGCCGTACCCAACGCGAATGACTATCTAAAAAACCGGTAAGTTTGCCATAAAACCCGGAGGTACACCAGTGCGCATGCAAACAAGTTAAGTTTGAACCACAATAATTGACTGCATTCCCTGTAAATATGTATTAATAATTAAAATTAGTTTTTAGTTAAAAATAATATTGTTTCATAATAAATACTTCTTACATTTAATACAACCTTAGCAACCACAAAAAGTACCAAGACCTAATGGCATTATTAATAGCAAAATACCGTGAAAACACGGGTTGTATAATCATAAAATAATAATAAGCTTTACAAATTACATACTCCCCTGTTGTCATTTCGTTTAATTAACAATTAATCGATTTTGAAGTAATAGGGAATTAATAGTCAGACACTATTCCCCGCGAGGACCCCCTATTATGCCGAATTTAAATAAATCGAATCAATCTACTGCTGCTCCCGGAGTTAGGCCGGTCGCCAGGAAACGGATTGAAGACGCTCTGTTCAGCAAGCTCACTGAAAACAGCCGCGAAGGGATCGTACTTATCAATAAAAGCTTACAAGTAATTCACTCCAGCATAGCTGCCAGGCGTATTAACGGATGGAGTGAAACTGATCACTCAAAGCATGCAATAAATACTTCGCTTCACCCCGAAGACAAAGGGAACGTTGAAATGTTATTGAATGAAGTTTTGTTGAATCCGGGCGTGTCACTTAAATGTGTTTTTCGTTCAAAGCACGCTGACGGGCATTATATATGGCTCGACAGCGTTTTCACTAATCACTTTAATGATCCTGATATCAAAGCAATCGTCTGTAACTTCAGGGATATTTCTGACCAAAAACTAGCCGAAGGTATACTCCAACGAACTATAAAGGAGCTTTTTGCTTACAAATATGCGTTGGACGAGTCGGCCATTGTGGCTATGACGGATCAAAAGGGGATCATCAGGTACGTTAATGAATACTTTTGCAGGATATCAAAATACACCGAAGAGGAACTGATAGGGCAGGACCATCGTATCATAAATTCGTCCCACCACGACAAAGCATTTATTCGCAACCTTTGGGTGACAATTGCTGCAGGAGGGGTTTGGAGAGGCGAAATAAAGAATAAAGCTAAAGACGGCAGTTATTATTGGGTGGATACTACTATAGTTCCCTTTTTAAACGAAAAAGGAAAGCCTTACCAATATCTTGCCATACGATCCGACATCACCGACCGCAAGCTTATCCAGGAAAAAGTTGTTGAGAGCGAGCTTTTTATTAAAACCATTACCGATAATTTGCCGGTACTAACTGCCTACTGGGATGCAAACCTGAATTGCTTGTTTGCCAATAAACCTTACCGGGAATGGTTTGACAAGCAACCCCACGAAATGCTGGGCATAAATAAGCGCGACCTGCTTGATAAGGCTGAGCTTGAACGCCACGAAATACCACTTGAAAACGTTTTAAAAGGGCTGCCACAAAGCTTTGAACGGACTTTTTATAAGAAGAACGGCATAAAAATATTCACTCATACCCAATATCTGCCTGATATACAGGGCGGTGTTGTTAAGGGTTTTTATTCCCTCATTTATGATGTCACCGAGATAAAAATGGCCGAAGTGAGCCGTAAAAATGCAGAAATACTTGGTATCCGTGCGCTTGAAGAAAGGAATACAATATTGGAAAGTATAGCCGACGCCTTTTTTGCCGTTGATAAAAAGTGGGTGGTAACTTACTGGAACAAAATGGCCGAAAAGGTTTTGCGTACTCCCAAGAGCAAAATAGTAGGCAAAAATTTATGGCAGGTATTCTCTGATTCTGTTGAATCCGAGTCTTATATAAAATACCACCAGGCAATTGAAACCAACCAGGCCGTTCATTTCGAGGATTATTACGCAGGCCTTGATAAATGGTATGAAATAAGCGCTTACCCTTCTGATACCGGCCTATCGGTATATTTCAAAGATATAACGGATAGAAAAGTGTCGGAGATCCGGTTGAAGGAACTCAATGAAAATTTGCAAAAACATGCAAAGGAGCTTTCAATTTCAAATGCCGAACTGGAACAGTTTGCCTACGTTGCATCGCACGATTTGCAGGAACCTTTAAGAATGGTTACCAGCTTTCTTACCCAATTAGAAAAAAAGTACAGCACCGCAATTGATGATAAAGGAAGGCAATATATCCATTTTGCGGTAGACGGTGCCAAACGCATGCGGCAGATCATCCTCGACTTGCTCGAATTTTCGCGCGTTGGCAGAACCGAAGACGACCTGGAAGAAGTGAATATAAATAAACTGGTAAACGAAATTATAACCTTATACCGCAGGCAGATTGAAGAGATAAATGCCAGTATCGTATATGAAAATTTACCCACGCTTCAAACTTATAAAACACCGATAAGGCAGGTGTTTCAAAACCTGGTAAGCAATAGTTTAAAATACCATAGTAAAAATGAAGCCCCTGTAATTAAAATAACCTGTAATGAGACGAAAATGCATTTTGAGTTCTCCGTTAAGGACAACGGCATAGGCATTGATCCTGATTATTTTGATAAGATATTCATCATTTTTCAACGCCTTCACAACAAGGACGAATACTCGGGAACGGGGATGGGTTTGGCAATAGCAAAAAAAATTATAGAAAACCTGGGAGGAAAAATTTGGGTTCAATCTGTCGAAGGAAAAGGCAGCACCTTTCATTTCACTCTTTTAAAAAACAATAAATTATGAATCCAATAAATATTTTGTTGATAGAAGACAATGAGGGTGATATACTGCTTACCAAAGAAGCATTTGAAGAAAGTAAAATTGTAAATAAGATCATCGTGATTAAAGATGGAAAAGAAGCGATAAACTTTTTTGAAACCGTGAACCGCAAAGAGGACATACCGCATATTGTATTGTTAGATATCAATTTACCTAAAATGAGTGGCCATGAGGTGTTGATGTACATAAAAAATAACGAAAAATTTATGAGTATACCGGTGATTATGCTCACAACCTCATCATCGGAAAAGGATATTCTGCAATCGTACAGAAACCACGTAAACTGCTACATCACTAAACCGATTGATGTTTCGGACTTTATGAAGGCCATAACTAAGATCGAGGATTTTTGGATTAACATCGTTTCTATTCCGGTTAAATAAAAAATATTGTGCCAAACAAGGGTGACCACACCATTTTTATAATTGAAGACAATCCCGGCGATTTCGCCCTGGTTGAAGAATTTATTTTGGAACAGATAGAAGCGCCATCTATAACCCATGCATTGAATTACCGGGCGGCGAGCGAAATTTTGACCACACAGGTTACCCCTTTCGATATTATTTTATTAGATCTGTCATTACCCGACAAAACGGGTCTGTCGCTTATACGCGAGATAGTGGAAATTAGCGGTTCTGCCCCCGTTATTGTTTTAACTGGATATGCGGATTTTGAATTTGGTGTTAAATCGCTGTCGTTAGGTGTGTCAGATTATATATTGAAGGATGAGTTAACGTCATTAATGTTGTATAAAAGTATCGTGTACAGCATTGAGCGCAAAAAAACAATTTCGGCCCTCGAAGCTTCAGAAAAACGGGTACGAAATTTCGCCAGGCAATTAAATAATGTTTTGGAGGAAGAACGATCACGTATAGCGCGAGAAATCCATGACGAATTCGGACAACAACTATCAGGTTTAAAAATGTCGCTAACGGCATTAAAGAAATTTAACACGACCGAAAATAATCTCGAACCGGTGTTAAATAGTATGGTTGCCGACGTAAATACAAGTATCGATGCCGTAAGGCAGATAGCGAATGAACTACGTCCCGTATTAATTGATAAACTCGGCTTATTTGCAGCCATCGAATGGTTGGTGAGCGAGTTTGAGAAAAAAACCGGAGTGACTGCCAGGCTCTATATGGCCATTGATCAGCCTCAAATAGATAAAGCGCTCGAAATAAACATTTTCCGTATTTGCCAGGAAGCCCTCACAAATATTACAAAATATGCAGAAGCCACATTAGTGAAAATAGTGATTGAAGAATGCGGTGATCAATTATGTATCAAAATAATGGACAATGGGGTTGGTATCAAGTCAGGTACTTTACATAACCCGCTCTCGATGGGTTTGCTTAATATGAGGGAAAGAGCTAATTTAATTGGCGCAGAACTAAACATTAGCAGTGCACCTCAAAAAGGCACCGGTATCGAGTTAATCATAAGCAAATGGCAAAAAGAATATTGATAGCCGACGATCATTCTGCAATTAGAATAGGCGTTAAACAAATTTGTACCAGTGAATTTCCTGCAGTCCAATTTGGGGAGGCGGTTAATTATTCGGAAGTATTTCAAAAGCTGAAAGAAAACGAATGGGATATTTTGATATTGGATATCGACTTGCCGGGTCGAAACGGGCTGGATATATTAAAGCAGATTAAAATAGAAAAGTTGAAGGTTCCTGTGCTGATGTTCAGCTTTCACAGCGAAGAGCAAATTGCCCTTAGGGCGCTGAAAATCGGAGCATCAGGCTATCTGTCAAAAGACGCCGCCGATCTGGAACTGGTTAAAGCTATCAATAAAATTCTGGACGGTCATAAATATGTTTCACAATCGCTATCTGAAAAATTGCTCGAAATGCTTGATGGCGATCCAAACAAAGAACCTCACGAATTATTATCTGACAGGGAATACCAAACACTTCTTCTTATTGCTTCGGGAAAAACCGTATCCGAAATTGCGGATATACTTTGCCTGAGCACACCAACCGTAAGTACCTACCGCGCGCGTATACTCGAAAAGATGAGGCTAAAAAATAATGCGGAGCTAACCACTTACGCCATTAATCAAAAGTTGGTTTAACCGGCGCTGTCAACCAAACAACTACACGTTTTTCATAATTGCTACTATAATTAAGTTACTGCTCATTTAACACCTTTACCGGGTTAAATTAAGTATATGTAACCTAAATCATTATGAAACTACTGATAAATGCCGATTACGCATGTGGGCACCACAACCAAAAACGTGCGGGATGGCTGCTTTGCTTACTGGTGGTGTTCCTTGCAGTTAATAATTCAAGTGCGTTTGCGGGTAAACGATTAGATAAACCCGTCACAAAAACCACGACCGTTCCGGTAAATCATTATAATAAATTCACCAACCATCAGGGGAGCGTTCTGCCTGGTATAAGTGATATCGCCACTTATCAATACCTCCGGCTTCAACTGGCTAAGGACTTAATCAATACCGACGACATAATGATCCGTTTTCAACGGGGTGCCAATCCGGATTTTGATATAAACGTAGATGCCCGTTATTTTCAGGGAAATGGGCAGGTCAATCTTTGCAGTTTTTCCAGTGACGGAGTACCTTTGGCAATCAATCTTCAACCTTACCCCAAAACATCCGAACCCATAGGGTTAAAGGTACTTGTAAAAACCGATGGGTCCTATCAGTTAAATTTAACCCAAATAGTAAATATACCTCGTTTGTTCGATGTATGGCTGATGGATGCCTATCAAAAGGATTCGATAGACATGCGCAAATTCCCCAATTACCGGTTTAAAGTTTTAACAAGTGATACCAACAGTTTCGGTTCAAAAAGATTTAAGTTAGTTATACGTCAAAACCCCGTCTATGCCTTTCAGCTTTTAAATTTCACGGCCATTAAAATCGTTGACAGTACTGGAGTCCGGTTATCCTGGGATACGAAAAATGAAGCGGATTATACGAGGTTTACGATAGAACGTAGCACAGACAACGGAGCAACCTTCAGGGCTTTGGATACGCTATTGTCCGGCGGTCTTGGCAGTTACAGCATTAAAGATAATATTCCTGCGTCAGGGTCAAACATCTACAGGTTGAAACTACAGGATTTTAATAACACCATAACTTATTCAGCACAAATAATGGTGTCTTTTTCGACCGTAAAAGACCAGCAGGCGAAGACAAGTATAAACCTTTTTCCAAACCCGGTTATCAGCGAGGTTAACCTCGTGATTACACCAAAGCTTTCTGCCCCGGACATTTTTGACATTAGGATATTCAATATGACTGGTTTGTTAGTAAAACAAGCATCTTCGGCTCAAACTAGTTGGCAAGGGAACGTAGAGAGTCTGAAGCCGGGCACTTATATTATCAAAGTATCAAATCAAAAAGATAACAGCCCGATCGGTAATACCAAGTTTGTAAAGTTATAATGAGTTTTTATATGAGTCGCTTTTTGGTCTTTCAGCCTAAGACGTCGCGCCGGTTAAAGCTATTTATAAAGTATTATTAAGCGCACTTTGTAAACCAAACAACTACATGCTTTTCATAAATCGTACTATAAGATGCCGGGGCTACAATTCACAACTTTGTGATGTTAATTATATAGTAAAAATTTCGTCATGAAGAATTTAAAAGATCAAAGTCAGGAGCCTACTTTTTACTTGTATTGCCTGAATACTAATTGCCCGATATCACTTTATCATCATCCGATGGAAATTGAGGTGCCTTTTGATGCCGAAAACTTGCTTTTTGAACATGCCTGCAAGTGCTGCGCACAAACGCTCGTTTCTTCAATGGATATTCAAATCAGGGGTTTAATTGCAGAAACCAGGTGTTCAACGAGTCGTATTGCTATTACTATTAATATAGGTAATTTAAATTAATTCCATAAAGCGATGGTAGCGAACAAGGTAAGGTATAACATTTTAGTTATAGAAGACAACGCTGGCGATTTTACACTTGTAGAAGAGTTTTTATTGGAGCAGATAGGAGATCTTAACCTATCACATGCAAAGAACTATAAAGAGGCCAGGGAAATTTTATCAACGGGTTGTAATAAGTTTGACGTAATACTTCTTGATCTTTCGTTGCCGGATAAAACGGGTATTCCGCTTATTCAGGAAATAGTTGCCGTATGTGTAAACGTACCCATTATAGTTTTAACAGGTTATGCCGACTTTAACTTCGGTGCGAAGTCACTCTCGTTAGGGGTTTCAGACTATATTTTAAAAGAAGAGTTGACCTCAATCTCGTTGTATAAAAGCATTTTATACAGCTTTGAGCGAAAGAAAGTGACAATAGCCTTGAGGGAATCAGAAACGCAGTACAGTGAGCTATTTCACTTAAGCCCGCAGCCTATGTGGGTATTCGACTTAGGAACCTTAATGTTTTTGAGCGTTAACAATGCGGCTATTGAACAATATGGATACAGCCAGGAAGAATTTTTGCTAATGAATATTACAGAAATAAGGCCAAAAGAAGAAATCGGAAAGCTTGCGAAGGCTATTGTGGATTCTACAGATGGCAGACTATATCACCAGGGGATTTTCACCCATAAAAAAAGGAGCGGCGAGACTATGCAGGTTGACATCCAGGTTAACAGTATACAATTTCAGGGTAGAGAGGCCAGGCTTGTGTTGGCGAACGATGTGACGGAAAGGTTAAGCTATATTCAGGCTATCGAAACTCAAAATCAGAAATTAAGGGAAATATCCTGGATTCAATCGCACGTTGTACGCGCTCCCCTCGCCCGCATATTAGGCCTCGTTCAAGTAATGACAGAAATGAAATGTGTGCCGGATGAACAGGCCGAATTGCTGGGCTACTTACAGCACTCGTCGAACGAACTGGATAATGTGATAAGGCAAATTACCGAAAAAACAAATATTCAGGGGCATGATAAGTATATAAAACAACTGAATCTTTCAGATTGCGAACGCCAATTTTTTGATAAACTGGCCTTAGAACTAACTGCAGTTCACCAGTTGTAAGCAGAAAATAGCTAAGCGTCGTCAACAATGTCTCCGTTGCCCGCAACCAGCCAATATACTCGCTTAAATATCCGCCGGCTTGGTTGAACCCCGTAATATCAGTTTTGGCTGTACGATAACTCTGGTCAGCTCTGTTAATTTTACTTTATTCTCCAACTTATCCAGCAACGTTTTAAAAAGCTTGGCCGCCATTTCATCTAAAGGCTGCGATATAGCGCTGATGGTAGGATTATAAATATTGAAAACATCGTGGTCGTCAAAGGCTATAATAGCAATGTCACGCGGGATATTTAACCCCAATTCATTTATCGCTTTTATGCCGCTTAGTGCCAGGTAATTGGTCGCGAATATGATTGCCTCCAGCCCTTTATTATCGCTTATGAATTGAGCACATTGTTTAATGGCCGTTTCGGTATCATTTTCAAACGGAAGTCTTAATATTAAGGGTTCCAGTTTGTGATTTTTGATAGCGGCCAAATAGCCCGATTGCCTTTCGGCCATCTGGGTTTGTTCGGAATCTAACGTTATAAGCGCAATTTTTTTAGCCGAGCTTTTTGCCAGGAGCTCTACTGCATCAAATGTACCCTTATAGTTATCGAGTCCTACATAATCAGTCGCAACTTCCGGAAAATACCGGTCAAATAATACCACGGGCAAGTTGTCGTTTATTAATACCTTAATTTCAGGTTCAATCCCCACAGGCGGTGTAATAATATATCCGTCCACATGCCGCGCCCGTAACAGGCTGATCAAATCCCTGGTTTTTTCGGGATCATTTTCGGTGCTGCAATAAATAATCTTGTAGCCGTTTTTGTAGGCAAGCGCCTCTAAATGAAAAGCAATGTGCGAAAAGAAATAATCAGATATCTTTTCAACCATCAGGCATATCATTTTTGTTTTGCCGGTACTTAAGCTTTTGGCCAACTGGCTGGGTTTATAGCCTTTTTCCTCAACAAACTTCAATACCTTTTCCGTCAGCTCATCACTAATTCGTTTTTCCTTAGCCTTACCATTCAATATGAATGAAACTGTAGATTTTGCAACGTTCAGTTGTTTCGCTATATCATTAATAGATAATTTTTTGGTCATTTATAGTTCCTCAAGGATTAATAACGCATATCGTGTTAAATAAGTCCTTTATTAAATTGATGAAGCGTAAAATCACTGCAATCTTAAGTAAAGGTTTATTAATATTCAAAAATGTAAACCTGTAAACCACTAATTATCAAAGTTTATATTGAAATTATTGTAAACACACACCTGCATATTTATTTTGTATTTGCCCGATAATTCGATTACAACAAAATACTCCTGATAATTGGTTATATGTACTAATTTAAAAAGTTCGTTCAAAAATACGATTTTCTATTTGCAAAACCGGTTTTATTAATTAATATTGCAGCTTCAATGGACAAATAGATCTTCAAAGGTTTCCTACTTGCCTTTCTAAGACTTTGATTCCAATAACCAATTGTTAACCATATTTCAAAATAAAGGGATCGTTTTTTCAGGAGATCGTCGCCGTTCGTCTCTGCCAAAATACGCATAGCGAATAAGGTTTTTATCTGAACTGAAAGAAAAATTGAATCCCTCTAAACTGACGCCATTAATTGCCTTCGCTGATAACATATAACATAATGCAGATTAGTAATTCATCGTCCCGATACATCTTAACTGCCGACGTAGGCGGCTCACATATTACAGCTGCAGTTTTTGATGCTGAAACGAATACAATACTGCAGCACAGTGTAAGCCGGGTTGATCTGTTGAGTAATGGTTCAGCAAGCGATATATTGTCTGCCTGGGGCCTTGCCTTAAAAACAGTATTGAACAATACGGGGTTACAGATATCGGGATTGAGCGTTGCGATGCCAGGGCCTTTCGACTATGAACACGGGGTCTGTTATATTAAAGGCCTCGGTAAATATGAATCGTTATACGGCATGGATATTAAACAGCACCTGGCTGATTTGTTGGCATTTTCCCCGCGGCAGGTTTTTTTCCGTAACGATGCGGAATCTACTGTTGCCGGTGAAGTACTGGCGGGTGCTGGAAAAGAATTTAAAAAAGTGATCGGGGTAACCCTTGGCACGGGCTTCGGCTCAGCTTTCAGCGAAAATAATGTCACTTCAGATATCAATCTGGAAGCCATCCCTATAAAGAAACAATAGCCGACGATTATTTCTCAACGCGCTGGCTTTTAAAGCGTTACCACGAGCTAACGGGCTCCTCCTTACCCGGCGGCGTAAAAGAACTGGCTGCAATGGCGACCGAAAACGCCGTCGCTCAACGCATTTTTAATGAATTCGGCAGTAATATGAGCGAATTTCTATCGGGGCCGGTAAAACAGTTCGGCCCCGAAGGCTTAATTCTTTGCGGCAATATTGCAAAAGCATCCGGATTGTTTATTCAAGGCCTTACAACGGGGTTAAATTCATTGCCAATTAAATTGGCGCAACTTGGCGAAAATGCGCCGTTAATAGGAGCTGCCACTATGTTTGATAACTTGAACGGAGCAAAACACCATAAATCAGCAACCAAATTATAGCTTAAAATATCATGCAAAAAGCAGCCTTTATCGAGAAGAAGTTTGTCGTAAACTTCATTTTTGTAACCTCCTTGTTTTTGATGTGGGGGGTTTTACATTCTATGAGCGATGTGCTCAACAAATATTTCCAGGGGGCGTTGAATGTTTCAAAATCTCAATCGGGGTTGATTCAACTCTCGGTTTTCGGCGCCTATTTTATAATGAGTATTCCCGCCGGATATTTTTTAAAGAAATTTGGCTATAAGCCCGGCGTCCTTCTGGGATTGTCATTATTTGCTATAGGTACATTTTTGTTTGTACCGGCCGCCAACGCAGGGTCGTTTAGCTTTTTCAGGGTCGCTCTGTTTGTTATGGGTTGCGGGATGGCTACGCTTGAAACGGTGGCGCACCCCTTTGCCGCCGCATTGGGCGATCAGCGAACCAGCGATCGCCGTATAAATTTCTCTCAATCATTCAATGCCCTTGGGGCAACAGCCGGGCCTTTTATCGCTTCGTGGTTTCTTTTTGGCAAAACGGCAGCAAGTTCAGTAGACCTTAATTCCGTTAAGCATTTATACCTTAGCATCGGCGGTGTACTTGCTTTGCTTATAGTGGCATTTTTGTTCCTTAAAGTACCTCCGTTAAATGACCCCCATGTCGAGGTTGCTGAAGTTGATCCGGAAGCAATTGAGGCATTAAATGTTGATATAGCACCCACCAAAAAGCTGTATGAGCATAAACACTTTGTGTGGGCAGTTGTTGCACAATTTTTTAATGTTGCCGCGCAGGCGGGCACCTGGGCGTTTTTTATTAACTACGGTCACGAAGTAATGCGATTCAGTAACCTGGCGGCAGCACAGTACATGAGCATTTTTATGGCAATGATGATGGCGGGGCGCTTTGTAGGCACCTACCTGATGAAGTTTATCGCCCCCAATAAATTACTCGCCGGCTTTGCAATGGGCAGTATATTAATGTGCCTTATTGTGGCACAGGGCCTGGGATGGCCGTCTTATATCGCCCTGATGATGATAAACTTTTTCTTTAGCATTATGTTTCCCACAATCTTTAGCCTGGGCCTCAAAAATTTAGGCTCACATACGCAACAGGCCTCATCCTTTATATCGATGGGCGTTGTGGGCGGGGCTTTTTTTCCTTTAATAATGGGACAGGTTGCTAATCACGATGTTGCTAAAGCTTATTATTTACCTATTGTTTGTTATGCCGTTATATTTTTATTCGGCTATAAATTATATAAGGTGAAACATTAACACAATCAGCTCATTTTACTGTTTAAATTTTAACCAATGGGCAATTCAATTTATTATCAGCATTTTTTTTAAAATAATTTGCAAAACCGGTTTTATTGATTATAATTGTCAAGAAAACCGGTTTTGCACTTTTGCTTTTGGAAAATCGAATCTCAAACCAATTATAAACAGCGTTGATGAAGAAACTTATTAAATTAACAGGGATAATAACCTGTTTATTAGTTTTCAACTTTTCCTTTGCTCAAACAAAAGATCAGAATGTTCTTCCAAAATGGGCGTTCGGCGGCTTTGTGCGGCCGGCAACTGTGAACCCGATTATTTCGCCCGATTTAAATGCAAAGTTTTTGGATCCGATGTCTAATAAAATGGTGGCTTGGGAAGCCAATTACACCTTTAACCCCGCAGCTACGGTTAAATCCGGAAAAGTAGTTGTGCTTTACAGGGCCGAAGATAAAACAGGGGTTGAAATTGGAACGCGCACATCACGCATAGGTTATGCCGAAAGCAGTGACGGCGTCCATTTCAACAGACACAGCACACCGGTAATGTATCCGGCCAACGATAGCCAGCGAAAATTTGAATGGCCCGGTGGCTGCGAAGATCCACGGGTTGCGGTAACGCAAAACGGAACATATGTGATGTTTTACACACAATGGAACCGCAAGGTTCCACGCCTTGGTGTAGCCACCTCCACAAACCTAACCACCTGGACAAAACATGGCCCCATCTTCAGAAAAGCGTATAATGGCAAATTTTTCAATATCGATAATAAGTCGGCTTCCATACTTACCAAACTAAATGGCGACCGGCAGGTAATTGCAAAAATCAATGGGAAATACTGGATGTATTGGGGCGAGCAGCATGTGTATGCAGCTACTTCGACCAACCTGGTGGATTGGAAACCTTTGGTTGATGATAAAGGTGAACTAAAACAGCTGATATCGCCAAGAAAAGGCTATTTCGACAGTGACCTTACAGAATGCGGGCCACCGGCTATCATGACAAGCAAAGGGATCATTTTATTTTATAACGGGAAAAATCATCCCGGCGAAGGCGGCGACAAGCGTTTTAATGGGAATTCCTATTGCGCCGGGCAGGTATTATTTTCTTTACATGACCCCGCTAAAGCTATTGCCCGGTTAGATGTCCCTTTCTTACGCCCAATGGAACCGTTTGAAAAAAGCGGGCAATATATAAACGGAACTGTTTTTATTGAAGGTTTGGTATATTTTAAGAAAGAATGGTTTCTCTATTATGGTTGTGCAGACTCAAGGGTTGGCGTAGCAGTTTTTAATCCTTATAAATCTGCCCCTCCAGACCCAATACCACTATTATAGCCCTAAGCTAATTTAATTTTATTGATTTTTCGCATAAAGCATTGTTAATTAACGTGTTACCTGGATGTCTTTTGCCATAAAAATGCAAAATGAGCGCGATTTTAAGTAACAGGCGCAATTAAAAGTTTAACTGACCCATTGTTTTAAATAATAGTAATAATAAACCGACAAAACTTAAAATCTATGAGAAGAAAGGGGACACTTCATGAATTAGTCTACTAAGCGCTTTACAAGCAAACTGTGACAAAATTTCTATTGACCAACATTGATTTTAGCCACGCTGGTTAATCAAAAGATCATTTAATTATTAACCTTAATAACAAAGTACATGAAAAAAACTTTAAGTTATTTCATTATCCGCCGATATGAAAAAAGGGTACTTTTAAGCGCTAAATTTACTTTTGCCCTGCTTTTGGCGGCACTAGTTCAATTTTCCGCATTTGGCAGCCCAGCAAAAGGACATAACCTTACAAGCAACAAAGGTTTGTCGTTAAACAAGCCACCTTTGAAATCATCAGCAGCTGTTGATATAAAAGTAAAAGGAAAAGTCACCGATCAAAAAGGCGAGAGCCTTATAGGTGCAACGGTTACCATAAAAAACACCCAAAGCATCGCTCTTACCGATGTTAATGGTGATTTTACTTTAACTGCGCCTGAAAATGCAACGTTGGTAATATCATACATTGGTTACCAGACACAGGAGGTAGCGCTTGCCGGGAAAACTCAGCTAACTATTGTGATGAAAGAGCTTCAGGGCGATCTGAACGAAGTGGTTGTGGTTGGTTATACCACTCAACGAAAAAAGGACCTTACAGGTGCGGTATCATTGGTTAGCAATAAAGACATCGCAGGACTGCCAGTCGGCGGAGTTGACCAGATATTGCAGGGTAAAGCAGCCGGCGTAGCGGTTACAGCCGATAACGGTGCACCGGGCGGAGGTATAAACATCCGCATTCGCGGGATTGGTACTATAAATAATAACGATCCGCTGTACATCGTAGATGGTGTCCCAACCCAGCAGGGTATTAATGAAATATCACCTAATGATATTGAAAGTATCAATATACTGAAAGACGCTTCATCCGCATCTATTTACGGAGCCAGGGCGTCAAACGGCGTAGTTATTGTAACTACAAAAAGAGGCAAGTCAGGTATAGCCAAATTGAGCTTAAGCGCCTATACCGGTGTGCAAACAGCCCAGAACTTGATTAAAATGGCTGATAACGCGCAATATGTGAGCGCTTATAATGCAGCCGCTACGAATGACGGCAGGCCACTAATTTCTCCTGCCCTTGCCGGTACATTATCAGATGTAAACTGGCTGAAACAAATTTTAAAGCCGGCGCCTGAAAGCAACGCATCGTTGTCAATAAGCGGCGGTAATGAAAACTCCCAATATATTGTTTCAGGGAACTATTTCACGCAGGACGGTTTAATAAAAAATTCGTCGTACAACCGGTTTAATTTGCGTACCGCCATAAACAGCACGCTCTCAAAATATCTCAAAATAGGTACCAACGTTAATCTTGCGTACTCAAAAACAAGAATAGTGGGTACTTCCGGCGATGGTTTTACCGGGGCGCCTCCCAGTATTGTGCGTTATGCACTGTTCCGTACACCCGGAACCCCCGTTTACAATGCCAATGGGCAATTTGTTGATCTTCCTAAACAGGACCCAAGTGTGAACGGTAATTTTCTGGGCGACGGGATAAATCCTGTAGCACTTGCGGATGCGGCCAATGATAACAATTATAATTACTCTATACTGGGTGATGCTTATGTAGAACTTGATCCGATAAAGGGCCTGAAAATAAAATCGGACATTGGTATAAACATGATAATGACCGATTACAAACAGTTTTTTAAGACTTACGGAATAGACCGGTTTTTTAACTCACCCAGCTCGCTTGCGCAATCGCATAATAATAATTTAAATTACAACTGGACTAATACGGCTACCTACGATCTTACGCTTGGTAAAAGTGTATTGAACTTTTTGGCCGGTACAGAACTTATTAAGCAGGACCAGCAAGGGTTTGGTGCATCCCGGATAGGATTTGTCAACCAACAGGCGGCTTTTCAATATTTGGATAACGGTTCTGCAACGGGCGAGCAAAACGGCGGAAGCGAAACGCATTTTGCGTTGAATTCTATCTTTGGTAAAGTTAATTACCAGTACGATAATAAATACCTGGCAAGTGTGAGTTATCGCAGGGATGGGTCTTCTCAGCTTGATCCTTCAAATCGTTACCAGAGTTTTACCTCCGGCTCGCTAGGATGGCGGATTGACCGCGAGGATTTTATGAAGAATATCAGACCAATTTCGACCCTTAAGTTACGGGCAAGTGTTGGCCAGTTAGGGAATTCACAAATCGGCCTTTATCCATACACCTCAACCTTTTCGGGCGGTTTTTATTACCCTTTTGGAGGCACAACAACTCAGGGATACAGTATTACAACTAAAGGTAACCCGAAAATCCGGTGGGAATCAAGCACCCAGGAAGACGCCGGCTTAGACATTGGTTTTTTTGAAAACGCTTTAATGCTAAGCGCCGATTATTATATCAAAAAAACATCAAATATGCTGTTGTTCCTGCCTCAGCCAAGCAGCGGCGGTAACGGTGGTAATCCTGCGGTAAATGGTGGTAACGTAACCAATAGTGGCCTTGAACTCGAATTAAGTTACAAGAAAACCATTAATACCAGCTGGGGCTATAGCCTGAGCGGTAATTTTGCGACCGTGAGCAACAAAGTAACAGCCCTTGCCGGCGGCACACCCATAGCTGACGCACGTATTGATAATAACTACTTCGCTACCCTTACTGCGATAGGACACCCTATAGGTTCGTTTTATTTGCTGCAGCAAGAGGGAATTTTTCAAAACGCACAGCAGGTGTTTACCCATGCTTACCAGGGCCCGGGTATAAGACCGGGAGATGTAATGTATAAAGATGTTAATGGCGACGGTGTTATTGATGATAAGGACCGCTC
>Ga0163162_10002269_pt1 | contig 18047 bp, 18 predicted proteins | sample S55metaG_FD_115310 | JGI IMG/M metagenome (GOLD analysis project Ga0163162, IMG submission 115310) | Switchgrass rhizosphere microbial communities from Kellogg Biological Station, Michigan, USA - S5-5 metaG | ecosystem: Host-associated > Plants > Roots > Rhizosphere > Soil | place: USA...
TGGAGACGGCACCCCTTGCGCCGTCGGCCCAGCCGCCGGTCGCGGTTCCCGGCTTCGACTTCGCGACCGACACCTTCGCGTTTCCCAACGAGATCCGCGCCCGAAACCCCGACCGAGACGACCTCTACGCGAACTACTGCTTCGTGCTGGCGCGGGGCCTGCGCCAGTTCTTCCTGTTCGCCCGCTTCGATCCCGGAGCACCGCCGCTCACCGCGCCCGAGTACGCCGAGCGCGTGCGCCTGGTGGCCGCGCACTCACCGTGGGAGCCGGCCGCGCCGTCCGAGGCGCGGGTCGTCATCCCCGGTTACGCGAGCCTGCGTGACTTCTCGCGTGGCGAGGAAGCGGCGGTGAAGGAAGGGCTCGGCGGACGATTCTGGACCATGGTGCACTGGACGAACTGGCGCGTGACGTTTCCCGTGAGCGACGATCACCAGGCCGGGGTTTCCCGCGAGATCGTGGAGGAGCTCGCGGCCGGCCATCTGGTGCAGCTGCTCGTCACGAACTGGCCGAAGCCGGAGCTGAACCACACCGTCGTGGCCTATGCCTACCGGCCCGCCAGGCGGGGGATCGAGTTCGTCGTGTGGGATCCCAACGACCCGAAGGAGGCCGGGCTGATCACGTTCGATCAAGTCGTGCATCGCTTCGAGGCGAGCCGGCTCTACGACACGGAGGTTGGCCCCATCCGCGCGTTCCGCATGTACTACTCGTGGTGGCTGTGACGACGGCGGTTCCGGGGCTCGCGCCGGGCGCCGCGACGCCACGCTGGTACACGCATCGCCTCAACCGACCCGCGGTCTACCGGGCCGGCGCCGTCCTCGCGGGCGCGCTGCCACGGCCGGCCCGCCTGGCTCTGGCCCGCTCGCTGGCCGGGCGCGCGGCGGGATGGTTCCCCGTGGAGCGCGCGCGCGTGCGCGCCAACATCGCGCGCGTGCGTCCCGAGGTCGACGCGGTCGAGCACGAGCGTCTGGTCGGCGAGGTCTTCCGTCACTTCGCGATCTGCTTCGCCGATCTCATCAGCACCAATCGACGCGAGAGCCGGCCCGAGCGGCTGCTGGCGGGTCTCGAGGGCGACGAGCACCTGCTGGCGACCCTGGCCGAGGGCAGCGGCCTCGTCCTGGTCACCGCGCATCTCGGCAACTGGGAGCTCGGCGGGCGCCTGATCGCCTCGCGTCTGCGGCGGCCGACCCACGTCGTCGTCGCCGCCGAGGCCGATCCCGGCGTCGAGCGCTTCCTGCGCGGCGGCGATTCACCCATACGATTCGTCCGTCGCGGCGATCCGCGCGCGATGGTGCCGCTGGTCGGCGCTCTGCGGCGCGGTGAGGTCGTCGCCCTGCAGGGCGACCGCGCGCTCGGCACCCGGGGTGACGTCATGGTCGATTTCTTCGGCGCCCCCGCCGCGTTCCCGCTGGGCCCCTTCGTCCTGGCTCGTGCGGCCGGCGTGCCGCTGCTGCCGGCCTTCTGTCTGCTCGGCCGGGACCTGCGCTACACGGTGGTGATCGCCGAGCCTATGCGGGTCGCTGCCGGCGAGGAGACCGAGGCGCTCGGTCGCTGGGCGCGCATCCTCGAGACGGCGGTACGGCGCGCCCCGGAGCAGTGGTTCAATTTCTACGATGTGTGGAGCGCGCCCCCTGCGTCCTGAGCCGATCACCGTGGTCGGCGCCGGCGTGGCGACGCCGGTGGGCCTCGACCTAGACTCCTTCTGGTCCGGGCTCCTGGCCGGCAGCGATGGGCTCTCCGCCATCGAGCGCTTCCCGGTCGGCGACCTTCGCGTGGGACGCGGCGGCGAGATCAAGAAGCTGCCGCCCGTCGCCGCCGGCGTGCGATCGCGCGCCGCCGCCCTGCTGATCGCGGCGGCCGCCGACCTGAAAGGCCGGGTGTCACTCGAGGCCGCGCCGGAGCGGATCGCGGTGGTGGTCGGCACCGCACTCGGCGGCGTCGAGGAGCTCGAGCACGCGGTGGCCGGGGATGCCTCGCCGCGTCGCGCGCTGGACGCGCTCTACGACGCGCCGGCGCACGCGCTGGCCGCCTGGCTCGACGCGCGTGGGCCGGCCATCACCGTGTCGAGCGCCTGCGCCTCCGGCGCGACGGCGCTCGGCCTCGGCGCCGATCTGCTGCGCGAGGGACAGGCGGACCTGGTCGTGGCCGGCGGCTACGACATCCTCTGTCGGTTCGTGCTGCGCGGCTTCGATGCGCTGCGCTCGCTCACCCGCGACCGCGTGCGGCCCTTCGACCGGCGACGCAGTGGGCTGCTGCTCGGCGAGGCCGCCGGCCTCACGCTGCTCGCCCGCGAGCGCGACGCGCCCGGCCGGAGCCTGGGACGGCTGCTGGGCCACGGCAGCGCCAGCGATGCATCCCACATCGCCGCGCCCGATCCCCAGGGGGGTGGACTGGAGCGCGCGATCCACGCCGCGCTCGGCGCAGCCGGGGTCGATGCCGGCGACCTGGATTTCGTCAGCGCGCACGGCACCGGGACCCCGCTCAACGACCGGATCGAGACCGCGGTGCTCCGGCGCGTGCTCGGAGGGCGGGCGAGCCAGGTGCCGGTGAACTCGATCAAGGGCGCGCTCGGGCACACCATGGGCGCGGCGGCGGCGCTGGAGGCTATCATGTGCCTGCTGGCCGCGCGGGACGGGCTGCTGCCGCCGACCGTCGGCTACGAGGAGCCGGATCCCGACTGCGCCCTCGACTACGTGCCGGGCGCCTGCCGCGTCGCCCGGCCGCGCCTGATGCTCAGCACGTCGCTCGGCTTCGGCGGCTGCAACGCCGCACTCGTGCTGGAGGGAATGTGAGGACGGGCGCCTGCGTTCAGGCCGTGGGAGTACTGACCGGGTGGGGCGAGGGCGTGACGGCGCTGCCCGCCGACGCGCGGGAGGCCGCCACCGCACACCCCGTGATCCGGCTGACACGCCCGCCGCTCGAGGGCGAGCGCTTTCGCCGGGCGACGCGTGAGTGCCTGCTGGGGGTGGCCGCGGTCCAGCAGATGCTGCGCGAGGCCGGCCTGGAGCGCTCTGCGATCGCCGGCCCCCGGACCGCGCTGCTGTTCGTCACCGCCGGCGCGTACGGCGCATCGAACGTGGAGTTCATCGCCGGGCGGGCGGGGACCCTGCATTTCCCCTATACGGCCCCCAGCGCGCTGTCCGCCGAGGTCGCAATCGAGTTCGGTCTGACGGGCGCTTATGTCATCCTGATCGGTGGGCCCGCCACCACGGTGGATGCCCTCTGGCAGGCGGGCCGGCTCTTGCGTGACGGCCGCTGTGACCGGGCACTGGTGCTCGCGGTGGAGACGTTCGACGAGTGCGAGGATCTGTGGCGGCGGGCGCGCTGGACCATCCCGGCGCCCCTGGTGGAAGCCGCGGTGTGCGCGCTGCTCGTGCCCGCCACGGGTGAGGCCACCGCGGCAGGCAGCGGGACGGACGCGGGGCTGGAAGCCGCGGTGCAGACGCGGGCCGGAAGCACGCTGGCGTGCGGACCGCTCATCGCCCTAGCGCTGGCGCGGCAGGCCGGCGTGGAAGCGGCGAGCGTCAGCGGGACCTGGCGCGGGCGTCGGGCCACGGTCGACTTGACGACGAGCGGGCGAGCAGCCGCCCGGCACTGACGAACGCGCGAGCGGGAGGACCATGCAACACAAAGAAGTGTTCGACGACCTCAAGACGATCCTCGTCGCGAGGCTGAAGTTCGATCCGCGCCGCGCCGCCGAGGTGAGCGAAGCCACCGCGCTGCCCAAGGGCGTCGAGGGCTCGATCGGTCTCGACTCGCTGGACTTCATCGAGCTGTCGCTGGCGATCGAGGAGCGGTTCGGCCTCGTCCTCGACGAGTCGGAGGATGTCACCGCCCACTTCGCGTCGTTCGACTCGCTGTCGCGCTTCATCGCGGGACGGCTCGGCGGCGCATGAGACGAACCGTCGTCACCGGACTGGGCGTGGTGAGCCCGTTCGGCGCCGGAGTGAAGGCGTACTGGGCCGGCCTCGCGGCGGGCGCCTGCGCCATTCGCCCTCTCACACTCTTCGAGGCCACGGGCTTTCGGTGCGGCCTGGCCGGCGAGGTGCCGGACGCCGCCGGCGGCTCCCTACGCCGGACCCGCGCCGATCGCCTCGCGCTGACCGCCGCCCGTGAGGCCCTCGACGACGCCGGGCTCGACGCGAGCGAGCGTCGGGGGACCGCACTCGTCGTCGGGGCGGTGGGAGGCGGAATGTTCGAGGCCGAGGCGTGGTACTGGGCGAGGGCTCGCGGCGAGCGCGTGCCGGGCGGGGTCTCCGCCCTGCGCACGATGCTGCCGGGCTCGCACGCCGCCGCGCTCGGCCATCGCCTGCGGCTCGAGGGGCCGCGCCAGACCGTGGTCACCGCGTGCTCCTCGGGAGCCGTGGCCGTGGCCGAGGCGGCCGATCTCGTGGCCGACGGGGTCGTCGATGTGGCGATCGCTGGCGGCGTTGATGCATTGACGCGGTTGTGCTTCATGGGCTTCAACGCGCTGAAGCTGCTCGATCCGGAGCCGTGCCGGCCCTTCGACCGCGATCGTCGTGGCATGTCGATCGGCGAGGGCGCGGCCTTTCTCGTCCTGGAGGCGGCCGAGCACGCGCGGGCGCGCGGCGCGCGGGTCTACGCCGAGCTCGGCGGACACGGCGTGACGACGGATGCCTTCCACGTGACGGCGCCGCAACCGGATGGCGGGGGCATGACCCGCGCGATGCAGGCCGCGCTCGGCGCCGCCGGCGTGCCGGCGACGGCGGTGGGCTACGTGAACGCGCACGGCACCGCCACGCCGCAGAACGACCGCATCGAGGCCCAGGCGATCGCGCGGGTGTTCGGCGAGGGCGGCGTCCTCGTCAGCTCGATCAAGTCGATGATCGGCCACGCGATGGCCGCCTCCGGCAGCCTGGAGGCCGTGGCCACCATCCTGGCGCTCGTGCACGAGCTGCTGCCGCCGACCGCGAGCCTGGTGACGCCAGACCCCGAGGTCACGTTCGACTGCCTGCCCGGGGTCGCCCGCGAAGCCGCCGTCGAGTGCGCGATCTCCAACTCGTTCGGCTTCGGCGGGCAGAACGTCACCCTCCTCTTCCGGCGCGCGTGAGCGGCGGGATGGCCGTCCGAGCCTCCGCCGCCGTCGAGACACGCCCGTGACGGCGCGACGCGGCGTCGCCATCACCGGCGTGGGCGTGGTCAACGCCGGCGTCGTCGGCCCGTCGGCCGCGCTAGGCGCGTGGCTCGCTCGACCGCGGCCGGCCCCGCGGACGCCCGGCCCCCGGCCGGCCGTACGCGTGCCGGAGGCGACGCTGAGCGCGCTCGTGGACGGCGGCGAAGCGCGGCGGCTGTCGCGCGTGTGCCAGCTCACGATCGCCGCGGCGCGACTGGCGGTCGGCGAATCGGGCTTCGATCCCAACCGCGATCTCAGCCGCGGCCTCGGTCTGGTCATCGGCACCGAGCTGGGCGACTTCACCTCGACGATTGCCTTCGCCGACGGCTACCTGGCGCGTGGGCCGGCCGGGCTCTCGCCCCTGCTGTTCCCCAACACCGTGATGAACACCATGGCGGCGACCACCGCCATCGCGGTCGTGGCGCGTGAGCTGACGCTCACGCTGAACGTCCCGACCGTGGCCGGCGAGCTGGCCATCGCGCGCGCCGCCGCGGCGGTGGCGAGTGGACGGGCGGACGCCGTCCTGGCCGGCGGGGTCGACGAGCTGAATCCGCTCGTCGGCGACATGCTGGAGGTGCTCGGCGATCACGACGTGCGGGGCGAAGGTGCGGCGTTCGTGATGCTGGAAGCCGAGTCGTCCGCGCGGGAGCGTGGAGCGCCGGTGCTCGGCCGCATCCACGGAACGGCGTGGGGCTCCTTGCCGGCACGGCCGTGGGGGCTCGGGCGCCGCGCGAGCTCGCGCGCCGTGGCCGAGGCCCTCGAGCGGGCCCGACTCGGGCCGCCCGGCTGGATCTACGCCTCGGCGAGTGGTGACGCCGAGCGCGATGCGTGGGAGGCGCGCGTCCTGGCCGATGCGCTGGGTCCCGCGTCGCGGCCGACGAGCTCGCTGAGCCCGCTGCTCGGGCACTGCGCCGGCGTCGGCGCGCTGCGCGTGGCCGCCGCCGCCTGGACCGCGCGCTCCGGCCTGCTGCCCGACGACGCGGGCGATGAGCCGACGCGTGTGAGCGGTCCCGGTCTCGTGCACGGCCTGGCCCGGGGCGGGGGCCACGTGGCCCTGGTGGTCGGCTAGCCCGTGGCGTCCATGGCCGCCATCGTGGTGATTCCGGTCGCCGACGAGGCAAGGACGATCGCGCGGGTGATCACGGCCGCGCGCGCTCACGCGCCGGTGGTGGTCGTGGACGACGGCTCGCGGGACGGCAGCGCGGAGGTCGCGCTGGCCGCCGGCGCCGAGGTGCTGCGCCATCCGCGCCGTCTCGGCAAGGCCCAGGCCCTGCTCACCGGCGTCGCCGCCGCCCGTCGGCGCGGGGCCGCGGCCATGATCACGCTGGACGGCGACGGTCAACACGATGCGGCCTCGATCCCCCTGCTGCTGGCCGCGGCGGCACGGGTGGAGCGCACCATCATCGTGGGCAGTCGGCTCGACGGGCCGGGCACGCTGCCCTCGGCGCGCCGCAACGCGGTCCGGCTGGCGAGCTTCTTCGCGAGCTGGACGTGCGGGCTGCCGATGCGCGACACGCAGTCGGGCTTTCGCCTCTACCCGCTCACGCTCTTCGACGAGGTGCGCACGCGCCGCGGCGGCTTCGTGTTCGAGACGGAGATCCTGCTGGCCGCGGCGGCCCGCGGCTGGGCCGTGCAGGAGGTGCCGGTGGCGGCGCTGCCGCGCGGTGCGGAGCGCAGCCGGTTCCGTCCGCTGCGCGATGGCGTGGCCATCGGCGTGTTCCTGGCCCGGCGGGTGGGGGCGCGCTGGGCGCACGAGGGCCGGCTGATCGGCCACGACGTGCTGGGCGTGTTCGATGCGCAGCGCATGTCCTCCCGCCACGTCGCGATGCTGCAAGCCGCCGTCGCCTACAGCGATTCGCCGGTGCGCTGGAGTGCCGCCTTCGTCACCGTCGCCGCCCGCCGCGCCGTCGCGCGCCTCGGTGCGACCTGGCGGGCGACGCGCGGGCGCGGCAGCGTGACGGCGGCCCGGGGCACGCTGATGGCGCCCGTCGCGCTGCCACTCTTGCTGCTGCAGGCGTTGCTGGGACGGCACGCGCCGGATCTGCTCACGCCGCTGGTGAACGTCGTGTACGGCGATGGACGGGCCGCGGCCGGCGCGGGTGACGACAACGTCCGGATGACCGTGGGGCCCGAGCCGATACCCGAGGGCCCGTGACCCCGGCCGTGACACACGACGTGGTCGTGGTCGGCGGCGGCCCCGGCGGCTCGACGGTGGCCACTCACCTCGCTCGTGGCGGTCTCAGCGTGGCGCTCTTCGAGCGGGAGGTCTTCCCGCGCTTCAAGGTCGGCGAATCGCTGGTGCCGGCGACCATGCTGCTGCTGCGGCGGCTCGGCGTGCTCGACGCCATCGAGCGCGGCGGCTTTCAGGTCAAGTACGGGGCGACGTTCCACGACCAGGAGACCGATCTCGGCACCTCGTTCTATTTCCTGAAGGGCATGCCGTGGCCCGAGTGGACGTACAACGTCCAGCGCGGGGAGTTCGACGCGATCCTGCTCGACCACGCGCGCAAGCAGGGGGTCCACGTCGTGCAGCCGGCGAGCGTCCAGGCCGCGGTGTTCGACGCCGACGGCGTCACGCTCGAGGTGGAGGCCGACGGCGAGCGGGTCACGCACCGCGCGCGCTTCCTGGTCGACGCCAGCGGGCGCGACAGCTTCCTGGCCAGCCGCCTCGGGCAGCGCACGCGCGTGCCCAACCTCGGCAAGGTGTCGCTGTTCGCGTACTACCGCGGCGCCGACCGCTTCCCGGGGCAGGGCGAGGGCAACGTCCGCATCTACCTCTTCGACGGGGGCTGGTTCTGGTGGATCCCGCTCTCCCACGACCTGACGAGCATCGGCGCGGTCCTGCACGCCAAGACCGCGCGCGAGTTCGCCGGGACGCCGGACGAGCTCTACGCGCAGATGGTCGAGCGCTGCCACAAGGTGCGCGACCATCTTGGTCGGGCCGAACGCACGACACCGGTCTACCGCACCGCGAACTTCGCGTACACCAACGCGCCGGTGGTCGGCGATCGATTCCTCGCGGTGGGCGACGCCGTGGCCTTCGTGGATCCGATCTTCTCGAGCGGCGTCTTCATCGCCATTCGCACGGGCGAGCTGGCCGCCGAGGCGATCGGGAAGGCGTTCGCCGACGGACGCTTCTCGGCGCGTCGCTTCGCCGGCTACGAGCGCCGGGTGTGGCAGGGAGTGGGGCCCTTCTTCACGTTCATCAACAAGTACTACGAGCCAGCCTTCATGGACTTGTTCCTCAAGCCCAAGAACATTCTTGGCATGGTGACCGCCGTCCTCAACGTGCTCTCGGGTGGCGCCTTCATCCAGAGGCCGTGGCGGGTCCGCGCCTCGCTACGGCTGCTGTTCGCCCTGGCCCGGATCAACACCTGGGTGCGTCGCCGTCACGGCTTGCCGGTCGAGTCCCGACTGGAGTGGTAGCGGTCCTTCTCCGCACGCTGCGCGGATACGCGTTCACCATCGCCGGCATCGCCATCGGCGTGGCCGGGATCGTCGCCCTCGGCGCCATGGCCGAGCGGATCGTTCGCTTCATCGAGGGCGGCGACCGCTTCGTGCTCGGCCAGATCTCGGTGGCGGGGCGCGGCATGGGCATGGGCACCGGCTTCACGGCCGGCGGTCTGCTGCCGGCCTCATCCGTCCGGGCCATTGCCGGGGTGCCCGGCGTGGCCGGCGTGCAGTCGCAGGTGATGCTGCCGCTGAACCCGTCCACCTCGCAGTTCATGACGCTGACGCAGGAGCTGGTCGTCGGCCTCGACCTCGCGGTGCCGATGCCCAACCGGCACTATCGCGAGTTGCCCGTGCGCGCCGGGCGGTTTCTGCGGCCGGGGGATCGCCAGGTGGTGGTGGTGGGCTCGTCGTTCGCCGCCTCGCACGACCTGCGCGTGGGCTCGAGCCTGACGCTGGAGGGCGAGTCCTATCAGCTGGTGGGCGTCCTCGAGCGCATGCTCACCGCGCCCGATCGCTTCGTCATCGTGCCGATCGAGGACGCGCGCCGGCAGTGGGTGGCCAAGGACCCGCTGCTGCGCACCGCGCTGGCCTCGGGGGGCATCGCCCTGCAGGCGAGCGATCTCAACACGGGCGCGGCCGTCGGCTGGCGGGACGGCGAGGACGCGGACGCCGTCGCCCGCCGCATCGCCGCCCAGGTGCCTGGCGTGAACGTGCAGATCCCGAGCGAGCTGAGCGGCCTGCTCCGCTCGTCGACCGCGTTCTTCTCCGCGTTGCTGGTCGGCATGGGCGCCCTCGCGCTGGTGATCGGCGGCCTGTCGCTGGCCAACACGGTGGCCGCCGCGGTGTTCGAGCGGATCCGCGACTTCGGCGTCAAGCGGGCGCTGGGCGCCTCCGACCTGCAGCTCGGCCGTGAGGTGCTGGGCGAGGCGCTGGCGGTGACGCTGACCGGCGGCGCGCTCGGCGTGGCTCTGGCCCTGCTCCTGGGCGGAGCGGTGGACGGCTGGGCCGCGCGCTCCGGACAGCAGCTCTTCCTCTTCTCGAGCCGCCTGCTCGGGGGCACTCTGGCGTTTTCCGTGCTGCTCGGCGTCGCGGCGGCGGGCTACGCGACGCTCCGAGTCGTGCGGCTGTCGCCGGCCGAGGCGATCCGGCGCGGTGCTTGAGGCGCACGGGCTCGTGAAGAACTACCGGGCGCCCGGCGGCACGCCCATCCGCGTGCTCGATCAGGTGGACCTCGCGGTGCCGGCCGGCCGGCTGGCCGTGGTGCTCGGCCCCTCGGGATGCGGCAAGAGCACGCTGCTGAACGTGCTCGGGCTCCTGGAGGATGCCGACGGCGGCGACGTGCTCTGGCGCGGCGAGCGCGTGAGCGCGCTGGGGCGCACGGCGCGGAGCCGGGCGCGCGCGCGGACGGTCGGCTTCGTCTTCCAGTCGTTCCTGCTGCTGCCGTCGCTGACCGCGCTCGACAACGTGCTGCTGGCCGGCCGCTACGCGGGACGCACGGGCCCCGAGACTCGCCGGCGGGCGCGCGAGCTCCTGGCGCGCTTCGGCGTGCTGGAGCGCCAGGATCACTATCCACCCCAGCTCTCCGGCGGCGAGCAGCAGCGCGTGGCCTTCTGCCGGGCCGTGCTGAACGATCCGCCGCTGCTCCTGGCCGATGAGCCGACGGGCAACCTGGACGACGCCAACGGCCGCGTCATCCTCGAGGCGCTGCGGGCGCGCGCGCGGGAGGGGGGCGCGGTGGTGGTCGTCAGTCATCGCGTCGACGCCGCCGCGATGGCGGACGACGTCTATCGCATGCAGCTGGGGCGACTGCAGGCCGAGTCGGTCCCGGCAGGAGGAAGAGCATGAAGCGCGCGCTCGCGGCCCTGGCCTTGACGCTCGTGCTCGGCGCGCCAGCGCTCGCCGCCCCGCCCTCGGAGCGGACGTTCGCGGCGCCGGTCGATCGGGTGTGGTCGACGACGGAGGCGGTCCTCAAGCACCTGGGCTGGGACATCGACAAGTCGGATCGCGCCATCGGCTTCATCACCACCGACTCGCGCCGCGTGGAGGGCGAGAATTACGGAGTCTACGAAAAAGGCCTGCGGCACCGGCTGCAGCTACACCTCAAGACCTCCGGCGACAGCAAGACGGTCGTGAGCATCGAGCGCACCGTCTTCAAGCGCGAGCGGATTCTTTTCGTCGACAAGGACGAGCCGGTGACCGATCCGAGCCAGGCCGTGGAGAAGGCCGTGCTGGAAGCGATCGGCAAGGCGCTGTGATCAAGACCCTCGTGCTGGTCGTCATCGCGGGTGTGCTGGGCGGCACCGGGCACGTCCTGCTGTCCAGGGGGATGCGGACGGTGGGCGATCTCACCGAGGCGCCGGCCGGACTGTGGGGTGGGATGCTGACACGCGCGCTGGGCAGTCCGTGGACGCTGCTCGGCGTCGCGCTGCAGGCCGCGTTCTTCCTGATGTACCTCACGCTGCTGTCGCGCGCGGACGTGAGCAAGATCCTGCCGATGACCGCCTTCGACTACATCGTGGTGGCGGTCCTGGCCCAGTACCTGCTTGGCGAGCCGGTGACGCCGGGCCGCTGGGCCGGCATCGGCCTGATCGTGGGCGGCGTCTACCTGGTGTCGCGCACCTGAGCTCCCGGATTGCGGCGCTGGCCGCGGCGGCGCTGGCCGTCGCGGCGGCGGCGCCGTTCCTGCTGCTCGGCCTCGCCTCCATTCCCTTCGACGATCCGGGTGAGGGGATGCACGCCGAGATCGCCCGCGAGCTGCTGCGCGCGGGGCCGGGACTGCCGCTGACGCTCAACGGCGTGCCCTACCTCGACAAGCCGCCGCTGCTCTACGCGCTGCTGGCCGCGTCGTTTTCCGTCGCGGGGCCGAGCGAAGCGTCCGCCCGCGCCGTCTCGGCCGGCGCGGCGCTGGTGGCCATCGCCGCCACCGCGTGGCTGGGCGCGCGCCTCGTCGGCGGGCGGGCCGGCCTGACCGCGGGGCTGGCGCTGTCGACCTCGCTGGGCTTCTTCGTCTACGGCCGCTACGTGCGGCCCGAGACGTTGCTGCTCGCCATGCTGGCCGTCGGCTTCGCGCTGACGCTGTCCGGCATCGTCGAGGCGCGCCGCTGGCGTGTGATCGCGGGACTGGCCGTCTTCGGTCTCGCGGCCATGGCCAAGGATCCGCTCGCCGCGCTCGGGCCGCCGCTGGCGATCGGCTTGGCGCTGGCCCTCGGCGGACGTGCGCGCCCACTCGATCGTTGGCTGCCGTGGCCTGGCGTGGCGCTTGGCCTGGCGCTGGCCTTCGGCTGGTGGGCGCTGGCCGAATACGAGACACCCGGGTTCACTTGGTACACCGTCGTGGACAATCACCTGCTGAACGTGGCGCGGGCGCGCCACTTCCCCGACGAGGACGTTCCCCTGGGCGCCGTCGAGTTCCTGGCCGTTGCAGTACTCGGCGTCGTTCCGTGGATCGTGCCGGCGGTCGCCAGCGTCGTGCGGATGGTGCGTCGCCGTGCCTGGCGGCAGGCCGAGGAGCTTCCGTGGGTGGCGCTCGCGCTGTGGGCGGTGGGCGTGCTCGGCCTGACGGCGTGTTCGCCGTTCCGCCTGCCGCACTACGGGCTGCCCGCCTATCCGGCCATCGCGCTGCTCGCCGCGCGCGGCTGGGATGAGGTGCCGAGTCGCGCGCTGGCTGCGGTGCACGCGCTGATGTTCGGCGCCCTCGCCGTGGCCGCGGCGCTGGCCTGGACGACCGATGGCTCGGCGTTCATGACCGGCGTGCTCGGCGCGACCGACGTCGCCACCCGGAAGATGAGCGCGCTCGGCGCCCCGCCGCCGGTGCCACCGTGGTCGGCCTTCCGCCCGCTCGTGGGCGCCACCGCGCTGACGCTCGCCGCCGGGGCGATCGCGCTGGCGGTGTCGGCGGTGACCCGCGCCCGCACGGTGGCGACGTACGCCACCGTGGCCACGCTGATGCTGCTGCTGCCCAGCGCGGCCAGCGCGCTCGGCCTGGTCGCCACGCATCGCGCGGTGAAGCCGATTGCCGAGCTGATCGTGCGCCACGCCGCCCCGGCCGACATCGTGGTCCACGAGGGACCGATCGAGAACTCCGGCGCGCTCGAGTGGTACTCCGGGCGGCGCCCGGTCATTGTCGATGGGCGGCGCAGCGTGCTGGGCTTCGGCGCCACGCGCCCGGAGGGGGCCGCGACCTTCTGGGACGCCGGGCGACTGGAGTTGGCGTGGCGGGGCTCGCGCCGGGTGTGGGTCGTCACCACCCGGCCGCCCGAGCGGAGCCTGGTAGCCCAGCTACCGGGCGCCCGCCTCGTCGACGCCACCGGCGGCCGGAGCCTCTACGTCAACCGCTGACGGCGCCGGCGATCAGATAAGATGGTCCGGATGCCCGACGGCCTGAAGACGTTGTTCCTGCATCCGCCGTCGTTCGACGGCTACGACGGTGGTGCCGGCTCCCGCTACCAGGCTCGACGCGAGGTACGCTCGTTCTGGTATCCGACGTGGCTGGCCCAGCCGGCCGCGCTGGTGCCCGGCTCTCGCCTGGTCGACGCGCCACCCGCCGGCCTGAGCCTCGACGACATCCGGCCGCTCGCCGGGCAATATGAGCTGGCGGTGCTGCACACCAGCGCGCCGTCCTTCGCTCACGACGTGAAGGTGGCGGAGGCGCTGCGAGCGGAGAACCCCGGGCTGCGCGTGGGGTTCGTCGGCGCCCACGTGGCCGTCGCGCGCGAGTCCGCGCTGGCCGCCTCGTCGGCGATCGACTTCGTGGCCGGCGCCGAGTTCGATTTCGCCATCCAGGAGATCGCCGAGGGGCGTCCGCTCGACCGCGTGGCGGGCCTGTCCTATCGCACCAACAGCCACCTCCGTCGCACGCCGGAGCGTCCCCCGCTGGAAGACATGGACCGGCTGCCCTTCGTGGTGGACGTGTACAAGCGCGACCTCGAAGTCGAGCGGTACTTCATCGGCTACCTGCAGCATCCCTACGTCTCGCTCTACACCGGCCGAGGCTGCCGCTCGAAGTGCACCTTCTGCCTGTGGCCGCAGACGGTGGGCGGTCACCGCTATCGCACGCGCTCGGTCGAGCACGTGGTGGCCGAGATCGCGCACGCACGCCGGCTGTTTCCTCAGGTGAAAGAGTACTTCTTCGACGACGACACCTTCACCGACGACCGGCCGCGGGCCGAGGCGATCGCGCGGGGGCTGGGGCGACTGGGCGTGACGTGGTCGTGCAACGCCAAGGCCGAGGTGCCCTACGAGACGCTCAAGGTGCTCAAGGACAACGGCCTGCGCCTGCTGCTGGTGGGCTACGAGTCCGGCAGCCAGCCGATTCTCAACAACGTCAAGAAGGGGATCCGCCTGGACCGGGCGCGCGCGTTCACGCGGGACGCCAAGGCGCTCGGCATCACCATCCACGGGACGTTCATCATGGGGCTGCCGGGCGAGACGCGCGAGACGATCGAGGAGACGATCCGCTTCGCGCTGGACATCGATCCGCACACGTTGCAGGTGTCGCTGGCCGCGCCGTACCCGGGCACGGCGCTCTACCAGGAGGCCCGCGAGCGCGGCTGGCTGCAGGACGACGACGGACTGGTGGACGCCGGCGGCGTGCAGACGAGCGTGCTCGGCTATCCGCACCTGGCGCGCACGGAGATCTTCGCCTCGCTCGATCAGTTCTATCGCCGCTTCTACTTCCGCCCCCGGAAGATCTTCGCCATCGGCGGAGAGATGCTGCGGGATCGCTCGGTCATGCGGCGCCGGCTCGGTGAGGGCGTCGAGTTCTTGCGCTTTCTCGCCCGCCGCCGCCGCGCCGCGTCCTCAGCGACCCGCTGACAGCAGCTCGGCCACCGTCGCGAACGCGTAGCCGCGCTCGCGCAAGCCCTCGATGAGCGCGGGCAGCGCCTCCAGCAGCCGGGCCGGCGCGGCCGGCGTGCCCTCGGCGTCGTGCAGATCGACGATCGCGCCGGGATGGGCGCGGCCGAGCACGTAGTCCACCTGGCGGGCGGCCGGGGCGGGCCGCTGACCCTCCGGCTGGATCGACCAGAACACGCAGCGCTCGCCGACCCGCCGCACCGCCCGGAACATCGCCGCGTTCACCATGCCCCACGGCGGCCGGAAGTGGCGGGGCGGCGCGCCGGCCAGCGTGGCGAGCCGCTCGTGGGCCCGGCCGATCTCCTCGGTGGTCGCGCGCGGACCACAGAGCCAGAGGCTCCGGTGCGACCACGAGTGGTTGCCGACCTCGTGACCCTCGGCGGCCATGCGCCGCACGACGTCGGGCGCGCGCTCGGCCCGCTCGCCGACGAGGAAGAACGTGGCGCGGACCTGATTCGTCGCCAGACGATCGAGCACGCGCGGGGTCCACGCCGGATCCGGACCGTCGTCGAAGGTGAGCGCGATGCGGCGCTGGCCGCGCGGCCCGCGCCAGACGCAGGCCGGCGTGAGCAGATGGGGGAGCCAGGCCCAGCCGATCCAGGCGGCGGCGCCGAGCCCGAGCGCGCGGCCGATCACGAGTGCAGTCGGCGCTGCTCGACCACCGCGTCGACGATGCGCTGGGCCGCGCGGGGATGGCGGACGCGCCGCACGCTCTCGCGCAGGTGCTCGAGCAGCTCGGGCTCGGCCAGCGCCCGCTCGAGCAAGCGGACCAGCTCGCGCTTGGAGCGCGCGGCTAGCGCGATGCCGGCCCGCGCGGCGAAGCGTTCGTTGTGGTGCTCCTGGCCCGGCAGCGAGCCGTAGAGCAGCAAGGGCAGCTCGGTGGCGATGGCCTCGGCCAGCGTCATCCCCCCGGCCTTGGTAATCAGCAGATCGGCGGCGGCCATGAGCGAGCGGACCTCGGGCACGAAGCCGAGGACCCGCACGCCGGTTCCGGCCGTTTGCCGCGTCAGCGTGTCGGCGAGCGCGCCGTCGTGTCCGGCGACGAGCACCGCCTGGACCGGGCGGGCCAGCCGCGTCAGCGCCCAGGCCACGTCGGGCAGGCGGCCCACGCTGCCGTTCGAGCCGGCCATCGCCAGCAGGACCGGCAGGTGCCCGCTGAGCCCGAGAGCCTGCCGGGCCGCCGCACCGTCGGCGGCGGCATCGAACTCCGCCCGCACCGGCACGCCGGTGACGACCACGCGCTCGCGAGGAATGCCCCGCGCGACGAACTCGTGGCCGATGTCGGCGTCGGCCACGCAGTAGCGGTCGATGCCGCGCGCCAGCCACTGGCTGTGCGCGACGAAATCGGTCACGACCGTGGTGTGCGGCGGCAGCCGCCGGCCCTCGCTGGCCAGCGCCGACATGGCCGCGGCCGGCGTGGCGTGCACCGACACGACGGCGTCGGGCTCCAGCTCGTCGAGCAGTGCGGAGAGCCGGCCGGTGCCGATGCGCGTCATCCCGAACGCCAGCGGCGAATCGCTCGGCAGCCAGTCGCCCAGCGCGTACGCGGCGCCCCAGAGCATCGGCGCCCGGCGCAGGAGCGCCATGTAGACGCTTCGGCTGGCCCGGTCGAAGACCGGGTGCACGAGCTCACGGAAATGATCCACGACCGTCACGGCGGCGCCGCGGTCGGTGAAGGCGGTGGCCAGACTGCCCGCGGCCGCGTTGTGGCCCGAGCCGTAGCTGGCGGTCAGGATCAGAACGCGCATCAGTTGGGGGTCGGGGCGGCCGCCGTCTGGATGACCGTGAAGGACTTGCTGGCCACGAACCGCTCGTCGGCGTACAGGCGGAACTCGTAGCGGCCGGGCCGCTCGAACCCGAGGTTCTCGAGGTTGACGGTGAGCTCGCCGGGCGTCATCCGGTCGGCGAAGCCGGCGCGCAGGTTCCCCTGCGCCACCATGTGGCTGTCGTCGAGCCGGACCAGCTCCAGGCGGATCCCGTACTCGCCCTCGGCGTCGGCAAGCTTGGCGTACACCGTCAGTGCGCGGTGCACGACGGGAAACCGCGCCGCGCTGATGTTCTCGAAGATCCCGATGAGGCTCATCTTGCCGGTGCCGTGCTCGCGAATGGTGAGGTCGCACAGCAGCATCGCGTTGAGGCTGGGGTGCGGACGGGCCGAGGTGGGCACGACGCCATCCTACGTCGGTCGCCCGGCTGGGCCAAGCACGGCGCAAACCGTCGCGGCTCTGGCTGTGCCGCTCGATGGTTCGGCGCTGTGCCTGGCGCCCGCGATCGTGGTGCGAGGCGGTCGCCAGATCCTCGACGTTGACTCCTGACCGGTGCCGGCCCCACCATCCCCGGATGGACCGCCGTCGCTTCCTGCTGACCTCGCTGGCCGGTGTGCTTGCCGTGTCGCTCGGCGCCGAGGCGCAGCAGGGCGCGAAGGTGTTCAAGGTGGGCGAGCTGAGCCCCGGGACCGGCTCCGAAGAGCGCTTGGCTGCGCTGCGTGAGGTCGGGTACGTCGAGGGCCAGAACCTGGTCGTCGAACGCCGGTATGCAGAGGGCCGTATCGAACGCCTGCCGGCGCTCGCAGCGGAGCTGGTCGGCCTGAAGCCCGACGTCATTCTCGCGACGGGTGGGGACGCCATCCGGGCGGCCAAGAACGCGACGAAGATCATCCCCATCGTCATGGCGTTTGGCGAGGATCCCGTTGGGAAGGGACTCGTCGCCAGCCTGGCGCGCCCGGGCGGTAACATCACCGGCGTCAGTCTCGTGGCGGAGGGCACCATGGCCGCCAAGCGAGTGGAGATTTTCAAGGAGGCGGTGCCGCGCGCGCGCCGTATCGGCCTCCTATCCTGGCCGAGGATGGAGGCGGCGCAAGCGAAGGAGGCGGACCAGGCGGCGCGGGCGCTGAAGACCGAGACGATTTTCGTCGAGGTCCGGAACGGCGACTATGAGGGCGCGTTCTCTACGCTGGCCGTGGAGCGTGCCGACGCCCTGTTCGTCCTGTCGAATCCGCTTCTCAATCGTGACCGGAAGCGCATCATCACCCTGGCGGCTCGACACCGGCTGCCAGCCATCTACGAGTGGCGGGAATCCGCCGAGGACGGGGGCCTCCTAGCCTACGGGGCCAAGATCCGCGACCTCAACCGGCGTGTCGCCGCGTACGTCGATAAAATACTCAAAGGCGCCAAACCCGGGGATCTACCGGTGGAGCAGCCGACGTCCTTCGAACTCGTCATCAACATGAAGACCGCGAAGGCGCTCGGCCTGACGATCCCGCCGTCGCTGCTGGCGCGGGCGGATCAGGTGATCGAGTGAACCAGCTCCCACGTGGGCACGCGCATCCGAGATTCCGGAAGGCGTGGGCGACGGCGTGCAAAAAGGTCGGCGTGCCGGGAATGCTGCGGCACGACTTCCGGCGGACGGAGGTACGCGATTGTTAGTGACTCCGACCTGAAGTAACCGCGCGGAGGCTCGACGGTTACAATCACGGCGACAACCGCAGTGCTTCGGTTGACGCCGTAGCCGTAAGAGGTTAGATTTCCAAGTCACGGTCGATTAGCTCAGTTGGCAGAGCACCGGCCTCACATGCCGGGGGTCGCTGGTTCAAGTCCAGCATCGACCACCA
>Ga0163162_10002275_pt1 | contig 18028 bp, 13 predicted proteins | sample S55metaG_FD_115310 | JGI IMG/M metagenome (GOLD analysis project Ga0163162, IMG submission 115310) | Switchgrass rhizosphere microbial communities from Kellogg Biological Station, Michigan, USA - S5-5 metaG | ecosystem: Host-associated > Plants > Roots > Rhizosphere > Soil | place: USA...
GCGCCGATGTTGACGAAGCTCGGCATCAGCACGACGTCCTTGCCGATGTGCGCGCCGCGACGCACGATCGCCCCGGGCACGACACGCGCGCGCAGCATGTTGAACTTGAAATCGTCGAAGCCTTCGAAACGCAACGGCACCTTGTCGTAGTACGGCGAAGGATCCGAGCCGATCACGCGATTCTCGTTGATGCGGAAATACAGCAGCACGGCCTTCTTCAGCCACATGTTGACGCGCCAGCCCTTGCCGTTCGGTTCGGCCACGCGGCGCTTGCCGCTCTCCAGCAACGCCAGCGCGTCCTCGATCGCCGGGCGCAACTGCTTGTCGATGCGCGTCCGCGTCAGCGCGGCGCGCTTCTCCCAGGCCAGATCGATGGTGTGTTCAAGCGATGACATAGCGGCCCTCCAGCGGTCCGGCAACGGTTGCGTCCACGCAACGCGCCAGAGCGTCTCCCAGCGCCTGCCGTTCCGGCGGCGCCAATGCATGGTTCGATTCGTCGGTGATCAGGAAAAAATCTTCGACGCGCTCGCCGAACGTGGCGATGCGCGCATCATGCACGCGAATGCCCAGAGCGCGAAACACCTGCGCAACGCCGGCGAGCAGGCCCGGCCGATCGGCACACACCAGCGCCAGGCGCGTGCCGCCGCCATCGTCGTTGAACTCGATGCGCGTGGCGATCGGAAAATGTTTCAGTGCGCGCGCCGGCGGCCGGCGTATCGGTGCGATTGCGTCGGGGGATTGCTCCAGCGCCTGGGTCAAGGCGCGTTGCAGACGGCCGACCTGGCCGGCATCGTGCAGCGCGCGCCCCTGCGCATCGAGCACCGAGAACGTATCCAGGCTCATGCCGCTGCGCGACGTGACGACACGCGCGTCCTGCACCGACAGGCTCAGGCGATCGAGCACCGCGGTGATCGCCGCGAACAGGCCGTCGCGATCGGGTGCGTAGACGAAGACCTCGGTGCCGCCGCGCGGGCCCTCGCCTTCGACCAGGACCAGCGGCGCCGCCGAAGCGTCACCGGCGATGCCGCGCGTCTGCCAGGCGATCTGCTCGGGCGTGAAACGCAGGAAATATTCCTCGGGAAAATCGGCCCACACGCGCGTCGTCTCGGCATCGTCGAGATGCTCGCGAAGCAGCGCGCGTGCGCGCGCCTGGACGTCGGCGGCTCTTTCGGCGGCATGCGGCGGACGTTCGAGGCCCGAGCGCAATACGTAGCGCGCGCTGACGTACAAGTCCGCCAGGAGCCGGTCTTTCCACGAATTCCACAATTTCGCACTGGTGCCGGCGATGTCGGCGACGGTGAGCAGATAAAGGTAGTCCAGCTGCTCCCACTCGGTCACGCTGACGGCAAAACGATGCACGACGTCGGGGTTGGTGATGTCCTGGCGCTGCGCCGTGACACTCATCAGCAGATGCCAGCGAACGAGCCAGGCAACCAGGTCGGTATCCGCGCGCGAAAGGCCGAGCCGCGCGCAGAACTCACGCGCTTCGGCTTCGCCGAGTTCCGAATGATCGCCGCCGCGGCCCTTGGCGATGTCGTGGAACATCGCGGCGAGCAGCAGCAGTTCGGGCTTGGCCAGGCGCGACCACAGTTCATGCCCGAGCGCGAATTCGCTGCTCGTTTCGGGTTCCGCGAAGCGCGCGACGTTGCGCAGCACACGCATCGTGTGCTCGTCGACGGTATAGGCGTGGAACAGGTCGTATTGCATGCGTCCGACCACGCGCCCGAACGCGGGCAGATAGCGCGCGAGCACTCCGTAGTGGTTCATGCGCGCGATCGCATCGACGGCCGGCGCGCCCTTGCGCAACAGCCGCGCGAACGCGGTGTTGACCTCGTCGTCGAACGGCAGATCGGCGCCGACCCGGTCCAGCGCCTCGTGTATGCGGCGCACGAGGTCGGCGCGCAGGCCGCGGACCTCGGGATGTTCGATCCAGATGCGGAACAGGTCGATCAGCGCGGCCGGACGCTCGATCAGCAGATCCGGCGGATCGCAGTCGAGGCGGCCATCGATGCTGACGAAATCCACGTTGAGGCGCAGCGGCTTGTGCTGCGCGCCGCCGTCCAGCGCCTCGTCGCAACGCTGCAGGAACTGTTCGCTCAGACGCTCGATGACGATCGCCGCGCGGTAGTAGTCCTGCATGAACTGCTCGACGCCGAGGTTCTTGGCGTGTTCGTCGCTGAAGCCGAACTGGCGCGCGAGTTCGCGCTGGTAGTCGAACAACAGCCGTTCCTCGGCGCGGCCGGCGCCCAGGTGCAGAGCGAAGCGAATCCGCTCGACCAGCGCCTGCGCCTTGGCGACACTGTCGGCTTCGCTCGCGGAAATAAGCCCCTGGTTCGCGAGCGCGGCAAACGTCGGAGCGCCGAACAGGCGCTGCCCCAGCCACAAGATCGTCTGCGCGTCGCGCAGGCCGCCGGGGCCGTCCTTGAGGTTCGGCTCGAGGTTGTAGGCGGTATCGCCGAAGCGCCCGTGCCGGCTCAGGCGATCGGCCTGTTTCGCGGCCAGATATGCCGCTCGCGGCCATACTTCCGCGTCGCCGAGAATTCCCGCCAGCCCGGCGTCGAGCGCCTCGGCGCCGGCGATCCGACGCGCATCGAGCAGGCTGGTATAAATTGTCGCATCCTGCGCGGCCAGGTCGCGGCATTCTCCCAGGGTGCGCAATGCATGGCCGGGCTTCAGGCCAAGGTCCCAGAGCAACGTGAAGAACGACTCGAGCGCGCGAACGGTCGAACCGCGTGGCGCGATTTCGCACAGCACGAGCAGGTCGACATCGGAATAGGGAAACATCGCGCCGCGGCCGAATCCGCCGACGGCGTACAGCGCGATCGTGCTCGATTCGCCGATGCAGGCGGTCCAGACGTGCGCGACGATGTGCTCGATCGCCTTGCCGCGCGCTCGGGCGAGTTCACAGGCCGATGCGCCGTCGCGGTACGCGTCGGCGATGCGCCGGTCGGTGTCGCCGAGCAACTGGCGCAACGCCAGTCGTGCCGCTTCGGAAACGCCGGAGCGCGGTACCGTCGGCGCCAGCCGCGGAAGGTCGACGATGGGCGCGGCGAGCGGCGTATCGGCAACCTTCGTCATCGCCGGAATTCTCAGGCCGCCGTGGGCCAGGGCGTGAGAATCTCGAAGCCTTTGGCGGTCACCGCGATCGTGTGCTCCCACTGCGCCGACAGGGAGTGATCCTTCGTGACGACGGTCCAGCCATCCGGCAGCAAACGCGTCTGCGGCTTGCCGGCGTTGACCATCGGCTCGACCGTGAACGTCATGCCTTCCTTCAGCTGCAGTCCGGCACCACGCTGGCCGTAATGCAGCACCTGTGGATCTTCGTGGTAGACGGTGCCGATGCCGTGTCCGCAATATTCGCGCACGACCGAAAACCCGTTGCCTTCCACATGGCGCTGGATCGCGGCGCCGATATCGCCGAGCGTCGCGCCGGGTCGCACCTGCTCGATGCCGAGCATCATCGCCTCGAACGTCACCGTGCACAGGCGCTGTGCGCGCACGTCGGGCTTGCCGACGTAGTACATGCGGCTGGTATCGCCGTGCCAGCCGTCCTTGATCACGGTCACGTCGATGTTGACGATATCGCCGTCCTTCAGGATCTTGCTGTGGCTCGGAATGCCATGGCAGATGACGTGGTTGACCGACGTGCAGATCGTCTTCGGAAAGCCCTTGTAGCCGACGTTGGCCGGAATCGCCTGCTGCACCTTGACGATGTGCTCGCGGCAGATGTCGTCGAGTTCCTCGGTCGTGACGCCGGGCTTGACGTGCGGCTTGACGACTTCGAGCACCTCGGCGGCCAGCCGGCCGGCGACGCGCATCTGCTCGATCTGCTCAGGGGTTTTGATGCTGACTGCCATTACGTTCGCTAGGGGTCCTTGCCCGCTGGAAAATCACTACGCCGCGTAGTGTAGCGAAAGGTGTGGCTGGTGCGCTGCACAAACAAGGCGGCCACGCGCGCCCGCGGTTCATTCTGGACCTGGCGCCGAAGCCGCCTCGAATCGCGCCTGCCGGCGGTCCAAGGCCGGCCAAGGCGTTGGCTACGTTGCGCGCAACCCCCGGAATCCGTTACAATTCGCCGGTTCCCCCGCTGGGGAACAAATCCGCACACGTCTCGATACCGTTGTCGGGGTGCTTCTGGCAGACGCTACGCCGTCCGCACGGAGGTCGCCAACGATGGGGGCGTGGAGGTCTCAACCCCGGGCTCTGCCGCGCGAAACCAAGGTTCGCGGCCGCCCTTTTTTGGAGTTTCACATGCCTCAAGTCACCATGCGCCAGATGCTCGAAGCTGGCGTGCATTTCGGTCATCAGACCCGCTACTGGAATCCCCGCATGGCGCCGTACATCTTCGGCGCACGCGGCAAGATCCACATCATCAATCTGGAAAAAACCCTGCCGCTGTTCACCGACGCGATGAATTTCCTGTCGGGCCTGGCGCAGAAGCGCGGTTCGGTCCTGTTCGTCGGCACCAAGCGCTCGGCGCGCGATTCGCTCAAGGAAGAAGCGATCCGCTGCGGCATGCCGTATGTGTCGGCGCGCTGGCTCGGCGGCATGCTGACGAACTTCCGCACGGTCAAGGCGTCGATCACGCGCCTGAAGGAAATCGAGCAGATGTCCACCGACGGCAGCTTCGACAAGCTGGTCAAGCACGAAGTGCTCGGCCTGATCCGCGAGAAGGAAAAGCTCGACAAGTCGCTCGGCGGCATCAAGAACATGAACGGCCTGCCGGACGCGCTGTTCGTCATCGACATCGGTCATGAAGACATCGCCGTCAAGGAAGCCAAGAAGCTTGGCATCCCGGTCATTGCGGTGGTCGATACGAATTACGACCCGACCCTGGTCGACTATGCGATCCCGGGCAACGACGATGCGATCCGCGCGGTGCAGTTGTATACCCGCGCCGCCGCCGACGCGGTGCTCGAAGGCAAGGCCGCCGCTCCGCAGTACGCCGCGGCGCAGAAGGACGAGTTCATCGAACTCGACGCCGAGGGCAACCCGATGCAGAAGGAAGCCGTGCGCGAGCGCGACGACCGTCGCAGCAAGCCCGGCCCGCGTCGCGACAAGCCCGCCGCCGCGCGCAAGCCGGCGCCGCGCCGCACGCCATCGCAAGGTCCTGCCAAGAAGATCGAGGCCAAGCCGGCCGAGGTCGAGACGCCGGCAGCCGAGTAACGATCGCGGGCGCATCGCTTTTCCTTCTCCCGTCGGGAGAAGGTGGCCCGAAGGGCCGGATGAGGGTCCGGGGTTCTCGCGAACGTCACATCGAGACCCGACCCTCACCCCAACCCCTCTCCCGACGGGAGAGGGGCTGAGGCGACGGTCGCTATCGAATTTTCCTAATCCAGCGAACTCCGAAATCGGAGTTCCAACAAATCTGAGGTTCGCAATGGAAATCACGGCAAGCATGGTCAAGGAACTGCGCGAACGTTCCGGCGCCGGCATGATGGAATGCAAGAAGGCTCTGACTGAAAACGGCGGCAACACGGACGCCGCAATCGAGTGGTTGCGCAAGCAGGGTCTGGCCAAGGCCGACAAGAAGGCCAGTCGCATTGCCGCGGAAGGCCGCATCGTATTGGCGCAGGACGACGGGCATGCGGTGCTCGTCGAGATCAATTCGGAAACCGACTTCGTCGCCAAGGACGAGAATTTCCTGAAGTTCGCCGACGAGGTCGCCAAGACCGCGCTGGCCAGCGGCGCCAAGGATGTCGAAGCGCTCAAGTCTGCGAAGACTTCTTACGGCCCGACCGTCGAGGAAGCGCGCCAGTGGCTGGTCGCCAAGGTCGGCGAGAACGTGCAGGTGCGCCGCCTGGTCCGCGTCGATGGCAGCAATCGCGTCGCTGCCTACGTCCACGGCGGCCGCATCGGCGTGCTGGTCGAGACCAAGGGCGGCAACGATGAACTCGGCCGCGGACTGGCGATGCACGTCGCCGCGATGAATCCGCCATTCATCTCGCCCGATCATGTTCCGGCCGAGACGGTGGCGAAGGAAAAAGAAATCGCGCTCGCGCAGATGACCGACAAGGACCGCGCCAAGCCGGCCGAGATCCAGGAGAAGATGATCGGCGGCAAGATCCGCAAGACGCTCGCGGAAATGTCGCTGACCGGTCAGGCGTATGTGCTCGATACCGACTCGACGGTCGCCGACGTGCTCAAGAAGCAAGGCGCCGAAGTGCTGAGCTTCCACCGCATCGCGGTCGGGGAAGGCATCGAGAAGAAGCAGGAAGATTTCGCCGGCGAGGTCATGAAGCAGGCCGGCCTGGCTCATTGATTCGTCATTCATAACGTAAAAAAACCGCGGGAGACCGCGGTTTTTTTTACGTCCGGAATTCCTCGCGCGCCTGCCTGGACTTGCGGCTGCATGCTTGCGCACAGGCCGCAATCACACGCCGAGGGAGAGAAAGGCCGGGCGGTGCAAATGCCCGCCCCCTCGAGCCGGGCGCCGTGCCGAAGATCGCTCATGCTTCGGTCAGGCGCATGATCGCGGCCAGGCGCATCGGTGCAAAGCAACCGGAGGGCCAGGCCGAGGGGGACTACCACCCGGTTTGGTCCGGGGTGACCGGCGCGGCCGGCCGAGTCAGGCTAGAATGCGTACGTTTTGCCGCCTGCCAGTCGAGACGCCCGCATGCCCGCCGACGCAAAATACAAACGTATCCTCCTGAAACTCAGCGGCGAGGCATTGCTCGGCGACGCTGACTACGGCATCGACCCGAAGGTGCTCACGCGCCTGGCGCGCGAAATCATCGACGTGCAGCGCGGCGGCACCGAGGTCGGCGTGGTCATCGGCGGCGGCAACATCTTCCGCGGAGAAGGCCTGGCTGCGGCCGGCATGGACCGCGTGACCGGGGACCACATGGGCATGCTGGCCACGGTCATGAATGCCCTGGCGATGCAGGATGCGCTGGAGAAACTCGGCGGCCGCGTGCGCGTCATGAGCGCGATCAAGATCAACGAAGTCTGCGAGGACTTCATCCGCCGCCGAGCGATCCGCCATCTGGAAAAGGGCCGCATCGCGATCTTCGCCGCCGGCACCGGCAATCCGTTCTTCACGACCGACTCCGCCGCCGCGCTGCGCGCGATAGAAGTCGGCGCCGAACTGCTGCTCAAGGCGACCAAGGTCGACGGGGTGTACAGCGCCGATCCGCGCAAGGACAGCACCGCGCAGCGTTTCGAGCGGCTGACCTACGACCAGGTTATCGAACGCAAGCTCGCGGTCATGGACACCGCGGCGATTGCACTGTGCCGCGACTACAAGATCCCGCTGCGCATTTACGACATCAACGGTGTAGGCGTGCTGATGCGCATCATGCAGGGCGAACCGATCGGCACCCTCGTCGACAGCGGCCGCTGAGGCGATCCGCGCGAAAAATGGTGCACGGTCCGCGCAGCGTGCGCACCGGCCAGCTCACGGCTCAGTTCGGTGCACATTCGTGACACTCGCACCCGCCGCTGACGAATTGCGCGCGCCGCTTTTCCGCGACAGCGCCTTGCAGATTTTGCGCGCAATCGGCCGGGTGCGCTGCTGCGACACCCGCAGACCTGCCGTTCGACCGACACCCCGTACCCGCCTGTAATCGCCGCGCGGTTTTCCGGAATCATACGGTGACTGCGTGAGCCTTCTAGGGACCTGCCCCGTCCGGATGGCGCGGCTTTTTTTCCTTTTCGCCGGCGTCCGTACCTGACAATAGCCTTACACGACCGCGCTGAACGACTCTGCGCAAGGTTTGTGGCACCATGAGCCGGCACTCGCGGTCAGGGCAACGACGTGAACCGTTTCCACACGACAAGGTGGAGTCTTGTGCTGGCGGCACGAGCCGACACCATGGAGTCGCGGCAAGCGCTCGACGCGCTCTGCCGCACGTATCGTTCGCCCGTGCTGACCTACGTTCGAGGACGAGGCTATTCCGCAGAGGAAGCTGAGGACCTCGCGCAGACGTTTTTTACGCGCTTCATTGAGCGCGCGTTCCATGCCCATGCGGATCCCGCGCGCGGCCGGTTTCGCGCGTTCCTGCTGACTTCACTGAAGCATTTCCTCAATGACGCGAACGACGCGGCATCTGCAGTCAAGCGCGGCGGCGAGGTATATCTGCGTTCCCTGAGTTCGCTCGCGGGCGGCGACGACAACCTGAGCAGTATCGAGGACACAGAGACGCCGGAACGCGCCTTCGAGCGCGCCTGGGCTCATTCGGTGCTGCAGATCGCGCTCGACCGGCTGCGGGCCGAAGCCAGCGCCGCCGGCAAATCCGGCCTGTTCGACCGTCTGCTCGAATTCCTGGTCGAACGCCCAGACGACGTCGACTACGCACGCGTGGCGAACGACCTGAACCTGCGCCGCAACACCGTTGCGGTTGCCGTGCACCGGTTGCGCCACCGCATGCGCGCGCTGGTGCGCGAGGAACTTGCGCATACGGCGGCTGACGACGAAGACCTCGAGCAGGAACTCGAGGAATTGCACCATTCGCTCGGGGCCGTGATCCAGTGATCGCGGCCCGGCCAGTCTGCGCGCAGCCTTGGCGTAATCGCCCTGCCCAATTGACGTACTCAAACCCCAGGCAACAGGGGCGAGTGCGCGAATGAATTCCGAGACCAACCGTTCTCACGACCGCTTTGCAACGACACGCTGGTCGATGGTCATGCAATGGGCTGCCGTCGAATCGCCCGACGCGCGCCGCGCGCTCGGCGAACTGGCCCAGCGCTACTGGTATCCCGTCTACGCCTATGTGCGCCGTTGCGGCCATGCGCCGGATGTCGCCCAGGACATCACGCTGAGTTTCCTGCAGCAGCTGGTGCGCGACGTCAGCCATGAATCGGAACAGAATTCGACCGGTCTGTATCGCAGCTATCTGATCGACCGACTGCGTTCGTTTCTCGCCGCGGACTGGACCGAATCGGTTCAAGTCGAGCCGCTCGCGGAGCAATCACTTGCACCGAAGGACCTCGAGACCCGCTACCTGAGCGACCACGTCCACACGCGATCTCCCGAAGAAACGTTTCAACGCGGATTTGCCCTGGAAGTACTGCACCGCGCATTCCACCGGCTGCGCGGCGAGGCCGGGCAAACCGGCCATCTGGACATGTACGAGAAGCTGGAACCGTTTCTCGTGCGTGATCCGGGGTCCGGCGAGTACGAGTTCATCGCGCGCCAGCTCGGCACGCGCACGCTGACCCTGGTGCTGGCGCTGAAGCGCCTGCGCCAGCGGTTTCAGGAGCTGGCTGCCGAGGAACTCGCCGACACGGTCGGTTCGGCGGACGATCTCGCCGCCGAGCAGGAAGCCTTGTTGCGCGTGCTGGACGATCTCGAGCGATGAGTGCCGCCGTCCTCAAGACCGCGACCGGTGCCATCGAGATCGATCAGGCAACGCGGCTGCACGGCGACGTTTCGATGATCGCCAAACTCGCGTTCGGCAAGGCGAGCCGCTCGGAAATGGAGATCAATCAGGTCCGGCATCTGGCGCTGCTGTCGAAGGAAACGCTGGAACTCGACCTGTCCGATCCGGCGCAACGCCAGTTCGGCGACTACGAGCTTCTCGAACTGATCGGCGAAGGCGGGATGGGAATGGTATATCGCGCCCGCCAAGGCAGTCTCGACCGCGACGTCGCGGTGAAGCTGCTTGCCGCCGGCCCTTGGGCTTCGCGCGATTTCATCGCGCGCTTCCGCCGCGAAGCGCAAAATGCGGCGCGCATGCAGCATCCGAATATCGTCGCGATCTACGAAGTCGGCGATGTCGAAGAGTTGCATTTTTTCAGCATGCGTTTGATCCATGGACCGAGCCTCGCCGCGGAAATCAGGCGTGAGGGCAGGATCGGCGCGTTGCGTGCGGCACGGCTCTTGCGCACGGTCGCCGAAGCGGTCGACTACGCACACAAGCTCGGCGTGCTGCATCTGGATCTGAAACCGGCAAATGTGCTGATCGACGAGAACAGCACGCCACATGTCGCCGACTTCGGCTTGTCGCGACGGCTCGAACAAGGGCTCGCTGCCGACAACAACGAGGTATCCGGCACGCCGAGCTACATGGCACCCGAACAGGCGACCGCCGGTATGCAGAAGATCACGGCGGCGACCGATATCTGGGGGCTCGGCGCCATCCTCTATGAACTCGTGACCGGCCAGCCGCCGTTCCTGGGTGCATCGCCACAGTCGACGTTGAAGCTGGTCGTCGAGGGCAGGGTCCGCAGTCCGCGTCGTTACGTCCCCGGACTTTCACGCGATCTGGAGGCGATCATCCTCAAGTGCATGGCGCACGACGCGGCGGAGCGCTATGCCAGTGCGCGTGCGCTCGCGGATGATCTTGCGCGTTTCATCGAGGGCCGCGCCGTGCGCGCGCGGCCGCTCAATGCGATGCAACAGTTCATGCGCTGGACCAGCCGCGAACCGAAACTTGCGGCGACTGGGTCCCTCGCGCTGCTGGCCTTGCTGAGCGGACTTGCCGCCACCACGCAGCAGTGGCGACGCGCGGACAGCAATGCACAGCGTGCGGAACAGCAACGCCAGCTCGCCGAAAACAATGCCGCCACTTCGACCGAACGCCTATGGGAAAGCCGCCGCGAAAGCGCGTTGCGCCTGATGCAGGATGGCAAGGGCTTCGAAGCGATGACGCCCCTGATCGCCAACATCGACGAGCAGGAGGGCGCCGGCAAGACTGATCCGGCGAGCATCGAGCGCCACGAGATCGGCATGGTCATGAGTCAGGGTGTCACGCTGATCGATCGCATGATCATCGCCGATGCCAATCCTATGGCGACCGCGCTGAGTCCGGATGGCAGCCTGCTCGCGGTGGCGTTGAACGACATCAGTGTGCGCTGGTACGACACGGCGACGCTGACCGAGCGCGGGCGTGCCGACCTGAGCGCCCTGCAGACCTCCGACGGCACTCCGCGCGTCCCGGTGCTGGTGCGTTTCGCCGACAACCATCGTTTGCGCGTGACCGGCGAATGGTTCTCGATGATGCCGAGCCCGGGCTATGGCGATACCTACCTGATCGATCTCGACAACGCGCGTGTGATCCAGCCGCCGCCGGTGTTCGCCGAGCTCATCGATACGATTTTCAGCGCCGACGGACAGCACGCGCTGTTGCGCAACAAGACCGGGCAGGTGCAGCTGTGGCAGGTCGATCCGTGGCGGCCGCTATCGGGGCTCTCACCGGACGATCGTTACAACGCTGAAGCCTATTGGCTGCTCGGTTTCAAACTGCAGGCCGCGTTCAAGGTCGGCGCCAACAACGGGCTGATCATCACCCACGATCCGCGCCGGTTGGTCAACGCGCAAGCGCTGAAGTTTCCCGCGCATGAGTCCTTCACCGCCTGGAGCGAAAGCGGCGATGGCATGCGGCTCGCGCTCGGCACCAGCAATGGCCAGGTGTTCATCGTCGATCTCGTCACGCGGATCGCACGGCCTTTGTCGAGCCCAACCGGTGGCGAAGTGAGGTGGCTCTCGTTCAGTGAAGACGATGCCTGGCTCGCGATCGCGCGCCGCGACGGTACGGCGTTCGTCTACGATGTTGCCAGCGGAGAGCCGCTGCACTCCGGTCAGATGCAGCACGATTTCGAACTGACCCGAGTCGAAGTAAGCCGTCGCGACCGCCTCGTGATCGGCTCCGGAGCCGGCAATAGCACGCTGTGGCGATTGTCCGAACAAGGGCCCGGCATACGCGACGCAGATCGCGTTCTCGCCGGCCCCACGCGAACCGCGCGCACCGGAGATTACTGGACCAGCACGTCGCTGCAAGCGGGTTTGCTCGCCACTGCCGACATGGACGGCGAGGTCCGCCTGTGGCGGCTGCCGGTGCCGGCCAGACTGCAGGCGCGGTCACCTGACCTGGTTTCCGGCAGCCTGTATTTCGACGGGCAGCACGTGGTTGATGTCGATTACGACCGGCTGCGCGTCGCTTCGGTGAGCGACCGCTCGGCGACGCCGTGGCTGCGGTTGCCGCCGCCGATCGTGTTTGCTGAGCTCGTGGCAGCGGGTAACACCGTAGTCGCGGTAGCGCGCACGACCTTGCACGTGCTCGATGCCTCTACGCTGCAGCCGCGTCGGAGGCCCATCGACTTGCGCGGAACGCCGCAGCGACTCGTGACGAATGCGGCCGGCGATCTGGTCGCGCTGAGCTTCGGGCACAACGGCCCGGCCGGGTTCGAAGAACACATCGAAGTCTACGATCTTGCGGCCGGCAAACGCCGCGAAGGCATAATCGTCGTCAACGGCCCCTTGCGGCAATTCGAATTCTCCGCGGATGCATCGCGCCTGCTGACCACCGGGTCCGCCGACGGCGCCACCGAGGTTTTCGATACGGCAACCCTGAAGCGCCTCGGAAGTTATGCGCACGATTCCAGCCAGCCTGTGCTGTGGGCGGCGTTCACAGCCGACAGCAGGCAACTGTGGCTGGTCACGCGCAACATGGACAACACCCAGGCCGACCACGCCGACCTGATTCTCTGGGATCCGTCGGCTGGTAGCGTGCGCGAACGACGCGAAGTGGACGGCCTGTACCCGGTCGGCATCACGACGCTCGGCGACAAGCCGGTTCTCTCCGCGCGTGATCGCATCGTGCTCGATCCCGGCGCGGCTGACCAGCGCATCACGGCAAGTCTGTATGGCGGCGAGGCGACCACGGTCTTTGCCGTCAGCCACGATCGCCGGCTTATCGCATTTGCCTTCGGGCGCGAGGTCAACCTTTACGACGCCGAGACGCTCGTGCCGGTCGGAGCGCCGCTGCATACCAACATGCAGTCACTCGGTGGCGTGGCACAACTGGTTTTTGCCGATGACGACCGGCATCTTCTGGCGCGCACAGGCCTCCGGAACTCCGCGTGGAGGGTCTGGCCGGTCGCCGCCGACAATCGGCCGGTGGCCGATCTGCACGCCGATTCGGACCTGCTGACCCCACATCCGTCCGGACCCCGCGTGCTGCGCGTGGCGGAACGCGACGAGCGCGCCAGCCTGCGGCAGAGGGATCCAGGTGCATGGGCGCCGGCCGGGCCGGTTCATCACTTTCCCGTTGCACGTTTGATCGGGCGGGAACCGCTGCCGGCCCGTGATCCCGATGCAAGCCCGCTGCTGCTGGACTTGGGCGAGGTGTACAACACCGCTCCGTCTTCCTTGCACAGCATCATGGATTCGGTAATCCCTTCGATCGGGCACGTGCCGGTCGGCATGGCCCGTATTGATGGCATCGACTTCGACTTGCGCGGCGCCGTGGAGTTGCGCGACAGCTCCGCCGGCACGGTCGGTTCCGGGTACGCCATGCCGCTGCGACAGAAAGCCACTGGCATTCGCGTTCCACCCGTTGCGATCGCGGCGTTTCATGTTTTGCTTTACGCGCCTGAAGCCGTCCCGTCGGACGAGGAACGGGTTTACGCCAATCTGCGCCTGCATTTCCAGGACGGCGGTGAAACGTTGCTGCCGATGCGCACGCAACGCGAGTTGCCGGGCTGGACCGACCACGACCGGCCGGTACCGGTCGGCTGGATCGACGGCGATCACTTGCGCCTGATCGGTGAACTGCGGCAGCAGCTGGTCAGCAATCCACGCCTGGCGAACCCGCATCCCGAACGACTGATCTCGACAATCGACCTGGAAACTGCCAACACCGGCTGGAGCACTCCGGCATTTTTCGCAGTTACGGCAGAACCAGTAATTGCCGACGACAACGGCAGTATTCCCGGTAAACCGGTGAATGAGTAGCGTTGAACCGGATCGCAGCGCTCGATGGCTGCAATCCATCCATATCCGATAGGAGGGCAATCGTATGAACAAACTCGGCACGACAACGTTGTTGCTGGTCGTCGCGATCGCGGCGTCGGATGCGCAGGCATGCGGCGAAGTCATGTATCGCATGGGCGGGGCGCTGCGCTATCACGCCTTCATCACCCGCCATCCGGCACAGATTCTGCTGTACAACGGATCGGCCGCACAGCAGGCCAGCAGCAACGACCAGGAGCACTTCCACCAGAGTCTGGAAAAGGCCGGCCATAAGGTCACCATGGCCGACAATCCGCAAGCGCTAGCACAGGCGCTGGCCGCGCGCTCCTACGACGTGATCATCACCTACGCCGCGGATTTGCCGGCGATCAATGCGCAGATTGCCCATGTGGTCCGCGAGCCGGCGCTGATTCCGGTTTTCCAGCGCGGCAGCGAAGATCAGCAGGCGCGCAAGCAATATCCACTGGCGCTCAACGAAGACGCGAACCTCAATCAGTTCCTCAAGACGATCGAGCAGACCATGCAGGCACGCGGCACGTAGACGCGCGCCGCGAAAATGCCGTGCAATGTTCGCCAGCCAATGGCGGGCCGGGGCAAGTGCGTCCAATTTCGATGGGGGAAACCGTCATGCGTGCATGGATCATGTTGACACTCTCGGCGCTGTTGATCGGCCACGCCGCGCCGGGAGCGGCCCAGGTGCCCAATCCGGCGCAACAAATGCCCCAGCCCGCGGACGAGACGCTGCAGGAATCGGCGGCAGGCCACGGCGACATCTCGATCGCCTATCTCAACAGCTATGTCAACGGATTCTGGCTGGACTCACACACGAATGTGCCGAACGGCGCGGTGCGCAGCCGCGGCGTCGCGCTCCAATTCGACTACAACATCGCCGACGCGTGGTCGGTCTACGTCGGCATTCCATTCCTGTCGAACCGGTACCAAGGTGCGCAGCCGCACTGTCCGACCACGACTCCACCGCAATGCGCCAACATCCCGGCGCTCAATCCGCAGCACCCGGAGTCGCAATTCATCGATGATGGCCGCTATCACGGCACCTGGCAGGACTTTACGCTCGGCGCGGCCTGGCACACGCACATAAACGATTACTTCATCACGCCGTCCGTGACCGCGACGATTCCGAGCCACGACTATGTGTTCTTCGACAATGCCGCCGTCGGCCAGCGCCTGCATCAACTGCTGGTGGCCGTAACGCTTTCGCACCAGTTCGAATTCAGCAATCTCTACTACAAACTCGGATACGGCTACGCGTTCAGCAAGGACGTGCTCGGCGAAGATACAGGCTACCAGCGCTTCGACAGCGAACTGGGCTATTTCATCAACGAACGCTGGTCCGTGCGCGCATTCGTAACCGGCCGCATCGGCAATGGCCTGTCGGCGTATGAAATAGGGCCTCTGACCGCCGGAATGACGAACGACTACTGGTATCACCATGACCAGATTTCCGAGCACAACTACTTCGGCGCCGGTTTTGGCTTCGACTACGACTTCGGCAACCGCTACGCGTTTTCGGCCGCCATCCAGCGCGAGTTCTGGGGCGAAACCGTCTTCGATTTCAAGTACGCACTCGAAATGCGCCTGACGCGCAGCTTCTGATGGCGCGCAAGCCTGCCCGACAGCGACGTCGGAGCGACGCACGCAGCGCATGCGACGCCGGGCAATCGAAGTCCGAAGCGGGTGGCGCGAACCGCAATACGCGAGGGACACGCCTTTGCACTTCCGCTTGCGTCATGGGCGCCGCACATGCGCGGCGAGCCATGTAATCACGGCCTGCTTTCCTTGAACCTGAGTTTTGAGACCGGGGGACTTCCGCCAGCACCGACTCGAGCCAGGGAGATATCGCCATGCCGCTGTACAACTTCGATTTCAACCGTTCCGTCACAAACCTGAACCTCACCGCAGCGCGATCGGGAATCGTCACGCCGGCGATCACCAGCCTGGAGCTGTGCGCGGACAAGCTGCAGCGTTTCAACGAGATCCTCCAGCGCGTGGCCCCGGGCAAGCCCGCACTCAATGCCGACCAGATCGCCGGCGCCGCGCGCCGCGTACTGCGCGCGGCGATGAAAGGCCAGGAATCTACATTTATCAAAGTGCGCATGCGCCGCGCCGGGGAGATCCGGGCCGCGCTCAACGACGCGCAGTGGAACGTGTCGGCGAAGGTCGAACACGCCATGCGCGAGATCGTCGCCTATCTCGATGAAGGCAGCAGCGCGCTGATCGAAAACGACGTGCCTGTGGTCGGCTTGCTCGACGATGCGATTCTGGTCGACGCGGCGATGGACACACTGCGTGCCGAACTCGACGATTACGCCGATTTTTGCCGCTACCGCGTCGGCGAGGCCGCCCGTCTTGGCATTTCACCGAGCGAGGTCAAGGCCCGGCGCGAACGCTGGTTCCACGAGCGTCAGCAGGAACTTCGCTTGGAACTGCAGTTGCGCCGCGTGCGCGACACGAACTACCGGGAGCCCAACGGCACGGCGCCGGGATTCCGCATCTGCTGACGAAGTATTCAGAGGACCGGGGGCGTCCGACTGCGCCGTTGACCGCGTTGTGGCACTATGCCCGGTCATCGGCGCAGCGGCGGGGAAGTCGGCAGCCAGTGACCCGGTTCGATACGACACACTGGAGCGTGGTGGTCCGCGCACGCGGCGAGTCGCGCGACGCGCGTGATGCACTGGGATCGCTGTGCCGCGCCTACCGGCCTCCTGTCGTGGCTTACATCCGCAGCCGTGGCCACGCCGCCGATGCCGCCGAAGATCTCGCCCAGACCTTTTTCACGCGCTTCATCGAGGACGCGTACCAGACGGTGGCCGATCCCGCGCGCGGGCGCTTTCGTGCGTTCCTGCTCACGGCGCTCAAGCGCTTCCTGATCAACGCCGACGCGGAAGCACACGCGCTCAAGCGCGGTGGCGGCGTGCGCATGGATGTGCTCGCCGGCGATGCGCCTTCCGGCGGCGATTGGTTGGCCAACAGCTCATCTCCGGAACGCGCCTTCGAGCGCAGCTGGGCCATCGCCGTGCTCGACTCCGCCATGCGTCGTTTGCGCGAGGAGGCCGGGCGCGCGGGCAAGGGCGAGTTGTTCGACCAGCTGCACGAATTCCTGACCGAGCGTCCGGACGAGGCCGACTATGCGCGGGCCGCTGCCGCACTGAATCTGCGCCGCAATACGCTCGCGGTCGCCGTGCATCGCCTGCGCCACCGGCTGCGCGAACTGGTGCGCGAGGAACTGTCCCAGACGACCGCCTGCAAGGACGACCTCGACGCCGAAATCCGCGAGTTGCGCGCCACGCTGCCGGGGGTCGTGTAAACGCGTGCGGTGAAATCCGGATGGCCGCAGTTCTCCTGCGAACCCGAAGGCGGCGGCAACAATGGACGCTGGTCCGTGGCCGCGCACGAAGCCGGCTTGCGGTTTCCCGGCCGCATGATCGAGCAGCCCGCGTTCGCGGCGGCATTGCGCAGCCCGGCCATGGCGTCAGGGCTCGTTGCGACGCTGCTATACTTTGCGGCCTTCGAGTAATCCGCGGAGCTGCTCATGTTGAACGAGATCAAACAAGACGCCCAACAGCGCATGGCCAAAAGCGTCGACGCGCTGAAACACGAACTGCAGCGGCTGCGCACGGGGCGCGCCAGCACCGCTCTCGTCGAGCATCTGAAGGTCAACTATTACGGTTCGGACGTGCCGATGACGCAGGTCGCCAACATCGCGATCGCCGACGCGCGCTCGCTGACGATCACGCCTTGGGAAAAGACCATGGTCCAGCCGATCGAAAAGGCGATCCTGGCCTCCGACCTCGGCCTGAATCCGACCACGGCCGGAACGGTGATCCGCATCAACCTGCCGCCATTGACCGAGGAGCGGCGCAAGGAGCTGTCCAAGCACGTCGCGCACGAAGGCGAAGCGGCCAAGGTGGCCGTCCGCAACATCCGCCGCGACGCGATGCATCACGTCAAGGAATTGCTCAAGGACAAGAAGATCACCGAGGACGAGGAACGCCGCGCCGAGGAAGACGTGCAGAAGCTGACCGACAAGTTCGTCAAGGACGTCGACGCCGTCGTCAAAGCCAAGGAAGACGAGTTGATGGCGCTTTGATCAAGTGACAATGTCGCGCGCAAGCGCGGCGATCACTCCCCGCTCCAATCAAATACCGCTGTCGTGCGAAGCACGACGATCACTCCCCCTCCCCCGCGTGCGGGAGAGGGCAAGGGGTGAGGGCCGGAGACCGAAAGGAGTTGACCAGGAAACAGGTCTTCCCATCGCTTCATCGCCGCGATCTCCACCCTGACAACTCATCGCCGCCCCCTTCAAACCCAATCCGC
>Ga0163162_10002276_pt1 | contig 18015 bp, 16 predicted proteins | sample S55metaG_FD_115310 | JGI IMG/M metagenome (GOLD analysis project Ga0163162, IMG submission 115310) | Switchgrass rhizosphere microbial communities from Kellogg Biological Station, Michigan, USA - S5-5 metaG | ecosystem: Host-associated > Plants > Roots > Rhizosphere > Soil | place: USA...
ATATTTCGCATCGATCACTACCTTGGCAAACGGCCGGTCAACAGCATGTTTTACGCGCGCTTCGCAAATTCTTTCTTGGAAGCGCTCTTAAATCGCACCCACGTCGAGAGTGTTCAAATAACCATGGCTGAAGACTTTGGCATCCAGGGCCGCGGCGCTTTTTACGATCAGACCGGCACCATCCGCGACGTTGTGCAGAACCACTTATTCCAGGTTATGGCGAACCTGGCGATGGAGCCACCAGTCAGAACCGATAGCGAATCTATCCGGGATGAAAAAGTCAAAGTGCTAAAAGCCATCCCGCCGCTCAGCGCCGAAAATCTGGTCCGCGGGCAATTCCGCGGTTACAAATCGGAGAAGGGCGTAGCTCCCGATTCGAAGACCGAGACGTTTGCGGCTCTGCGGCTCGAGATCAATTCCTGGCGCTGGCAGGGCGTTCCTTTCTACATCCGCGCGGGAAAGAGCCTGCCGGTTACATGCACGGAACTCTTGATCCGGCTGCGGCGGCCGCCCAGAATCTTTCCCACAGACGGCCTGAAGCCCAATCATTTCCGCTTCCGGATCAGTCCGGACGTGACCATCGCGCACGGCATGATGGTGAAGTCGCCGGACGCAGAAATGTCAGGCGAAGAGGTGGAACTGGTAGCGCTCGACGGCGCGCATCCGAACGAAATGGACGCCTACGAACGCATGCTCCACGACGCCATGGCCGGAGACGCCACGTTGTTCGCCCGCGAAGACTACGCCGAAGAGGCGTGGCGAATCGTCGATCCAGTGTTAAAGGCGAACACGCCGGTGTATGAGTATGAGCCGGGCACGTGGGGACCCGCGGAGGTCGGCCAGAGAATCGTTCCGGCGGATGGTTGGAACGATCCTGTGGTTCAAAAGCCGGCGGAGGTTCGTGCCGCGTGACTCAGACAATGAACCTCGAGGTGCTTGACACGGCCGACGCCGTGGCACAGAGAGCTGCGGATATCATCGCCGAAGAGGCGCGGATAGCTGTCGTTGCGCGCGGCCGTTTCGTCGTTGCTGTCAGCGGCGGCCATACGCCGTGGGTAATGTTGCGCGCGCTCGCGTCCGCTGACGTGCCGTGGCCCGCGATTCATGTCGTTCAGGTCGACGAGCGCGTTGCTCCCCCTGGGCATCCCGACCGGAATCTCACTCACTTGCGCGAAAGCCTTCTCGATCATGCACCGTTGGCGCCGGAGCAGATCCACGCGATGCCGGTGGAGTTTTCCGATCTGGAGGCCGCGGCTGCGAAGTACGCGGCGACTCTGCGGTTGCTCGCCGGATCGCCGCCCGTCCTCGATCTCGTCCACTTGGGCCTGGGACCAGATGGCCATACCGCTTCGCTGGTTCCCGGCGATCCGGTGCTGAACGTCAACGATGTCGACGTCGCGATCACCGGGACCTATCAAGGCAGGCAACGCATGACATTGACTTATCCCGCGATCAACCGTTCCCGGAAAGTATTGTGGGTGGTTACAGGCGCCGAGAAAGTACCGATGCTCCGCCGCCTGGTGGATGGCGACGGGTCCATTCCGGCGGGACGGATTCGCCGTGAGCAAGCGATTGTGCTGGCCGACGAAGCCGCAGCGGGCCAGCCCGCGACAAGCAGAAAGGGAGCGTGACATGCGCATAGGAATTGCAACCGACCACGGTGGATTTGAGTTAAAGAACCAGTTCGCGGCTTACCTTCGCGAAGCCGGGCATGAGGTCGTCGATTTCGGCGCGTCCAGCCTGAATCCAGGCGACGACTACCCGGACTTCGTCATCCCGCTGGCGCAAGCGGTCGCCGCCGGAAAAGTAGAACGCGGCCTAGCCGTCTGCGGCAGCGGCGTCGGCGCCTCGGTCTGTGCCAACAAGGTTGCGGGAGTGCGTGCCGGGCTGGTGCAAGACCACTACTCGGCTCACCAGGGAGTCGAGCACGACAATATGAACATCCTCTGCATCGGCGGCAGGGTGATGGGTTTCGTTGTCGCGCGAGAACTGGTGGATGCCTTCCTGGCCGCCAAGTTTACACAGGAAGAACGTCATGTCCGCCGGTTGCGTAAAGTCGCCGCGCTTGAAGTGCAGGCCGTTCATCAGTAGCAAGGAGACCAAAATGAGTGCCACCCAGGTAATTCCGCAAGCATCCGATATTCAAATCGATCAACTGTGCATTAACACGATTCGCACGCTTTCGATCGACGCCGTGCAACAGGCCAAGTCCGGACATCCCGGGACACCCATGGCTCTCGCGCCGTTGGTGTACACCATTTGGAACCGCTCGATGCGGTTCGACCCGAAGGATCCCATCTGGCCCAATCGCGATCGTTTCATACTCTCGAATGGCCACGCCTCAATGCTGGTATGGTCCATTCTCCACTTGACGAAGACGCAAGCGGTGGATGCGGAATATGAGAATCTGGGTCAGCCTTCGGTAACGCTCGACGATATCCGCAACTTTCGCCGGCTCGATAGCAAGGCGCCCGGGCACCCGGAATACCATCTGGTCTCGGGAGTCGAAACCACGACGGGCCCGCTGGGGCAGGGCGTAGCCACCAGCGTCGGCATGGCCGTCGCGCAGAAGTGGCTCGCCAATCGCTACAACCGTCCCGACTTCAATCTCTTCGACTACAACATTTACGCCGTCTGCGGCGACGGCTGCCTGATGGAAGGAATCGGATCCGAAGCCGCGTCGCTCGCCGCGCATCTGGGCCTGGATAACCTCTGCTGGATTTACGACAACAACCACATCACCATCGAGGGCAACACGCGGATCACCTTTACAGAGGACGTCGCCGCCCGTTTCCTCGCCTATGGCTGGAATGTGCTGAGAGTCGGCGATGCGAACGATACGGAGCGCATCGAGCATGCGCTCGGCGTTTTCAAGAAGACCACAGGCCGACCTACGTTTATCGTGCTCGACAGCCACATCGGCTATGGTTCTCCGCACAAACAGGACACCGCCGCCGCGCATGGCGAGCCGCTAGGTGACGACGAAATCCGCCTGGTGAAACGTGGCTATGGATGGCCGGAAGACGCAAAGTTCCTGGTCCCTGACGGCGTCTATGAGCACTTTTCCGCTGGCGTGGGAGAGCGCGGCGCGAAGGCCCGGGCCGAATGGACGGAACTGCTGCAGAAGTATCGCGCGAAGTACCCCGACCTCGCAACGGAGATCGACCTGATGCAGCGCCGTGAACTCCCAACAGGATGGGACAAGAATCTGCCCACGTTTCCGGCTGACGCAAAGGGCATCGCGGGACGTGAGGCGTCTGGAAAAGTGCTGAACGTTCTAGCACAGAACATTCCCTGGTTTATGGGTGGCTCAGCGGATCTCGGCTCCTCGAATAAAACCACTCTGACGTTTGAAGGCGCGGGAGATTTCCAAGCCGATAATCCGGCGGGGAGGAATTTCCACTTCGGAATCCGCGAAAACGCAATGGCGGCGATCGTCAACGGATTGGCGCTGTCGAAACTCCGGCCCTTCGGCTCGACCTTTTTCATCTTCAGCGATTACGCGCGGCCCGGGATCCGGCTTGCGGCTCTGATGGAATTGCCTAGTCTTTTTGTCTTCACGCACGAAGCGCTGAGCAATGGCGAAGACGGCCCGACGCACCAACCGGTCGAGCACCTCGCGTCCTTCCGCGCCATGCCCGGGCTCATCACGCTCCGGCCCGCGGATGCCAACGAAGTTGTCGAAGCCTATCGCTACATCGTGCAATTGCGCCACCAGCCGGCCGTGCTTGCGCTATCACGCCAGGCGTTTCCGACCCTGGATCGCGCCAAATATGCTTCCGCCTCCGGCTTGGCAAAGGGCGCTTATGTGCTTGCCGATGCACCGGGCGGGAAGCCCGAGCTGATCCTGATTGCATCCGGCAGCGAAGTCAGTCTCGCGGCAGATGCTCACGAGAAACTGATCGCCGAAGGCATCCGTTCGCGGGTGGTTTCGATGCCATCCTGGGAGATCTTCGAACAGCAGCCCAAAGAGTATCGGGACAGCGTGCTGCCCCCGAAAGTCACAGCGCGGATTTCGGTGGAGCAGGCGTCGACATTCGGATGGGAGCGGTACGTGGGCACCTCCGGCCGCATGATCGGCATGCAGTCCTTCGGAGCATCGGCGCCGCTCAAGGAGCTCCAGAAGAGATTCGGCTTTGAGCCCGACCGGATTGTCGAGACCGCCAAGGAGCTGCTCGGCCGGTAATAATGCAATCCGTGAGTGAGCGAAAGACGCGAAAGGCGGCTCGGGAAGTAGCGGCTGAAGAGTACGGCCTGAGCTACCCTCTGGGCGCGACTCTCTGTCCCGGCGGAGCCAACTTCAGTGTCTATTCGCGGGGCGCGTCCAGCGTCGAGTTGCTGCTCTTTGATCGGCAAGACGATTCGCGCCCGTCTCGCGTAATTCCGCTTGATCCCGCGGTGAACCGGACTTACCACTACTGGCACGCCTTCGTGCCGGGCGCGAGCGCGGGCCAGATCTACGGTTATCGCGTCAACGGACTGTGGGATCCGGAGAACGGGATGCGATTCGATCCCACAAAAGTACTCCTCGATCCCTATGGACGCGCAGTTGCCGTTCCGAAGGACTATAAGCGCGAGGCTACCGCGCCAGCCATGAAGAGCGTCGTGGTCGATTCCCATGGCTACGATTGGGAAGGCGACGTTCCTTTGAAACGGCCAAGCTCGCGGACGGTCATCTATGAGATGCACGTGCGAGGCTTTACCCGGCATCCCAGCTCCGGTGTCGAAGAAAACCTCCGGGGCACTTATGCCGGCCTCATTGAAAAGATCCCGTACCTTCAGCAGCTCGGCATAACCGCCGTCGAGCTCCTTCCGGTATTCCAATTCGATCCGTGCGACGCTCCACTCGGACTGATCAACTATTGGGGCTATGCGCCCGTTTCGTTTTTTGCTCCGCATCACGCGTATAGTTCCGTCACGACTCCAACCGGCGCCGTCGATGAATTTCGCGACATGGTGAAAGCACTGCACCGCGCCGGCATCGAGGTGATCCTCGACGTGGTGTTCAACCACACCGCGGAGGGCGACCACAACGGCCCGACTTTCAGCTTCCGTGGATTGGATAACAGCACCTATTACGTGCTCGAAACGGACCGCTCGCGATACGCGAACTATAGCGGCACCGGAAACACGCTGAACGCGAATCACCCCATCGTCCGGCGCATGATCGTCGACAGCCTGCGCTATTGGGTGCTGGAGATGCACGTCGACGGCTTTCGATTCGATCTCGCTTCGATTCTTTCTCGCGATTCGACGGGACAGCCCATGATGGACCCGCCTGTGCTTTGGGACATTGAGTCCGACCCTGCCCTGGCCGGCACGAAAATGATCGCCGAAGCGTGGGACGCCGGCGGCCTCTACCAGGTCGGAACCTTCACTGGGGACAGCTGGAGGGAATGGAACGGGCGGTTTCGAGATGATGTCCGAAGTTTCTTTCGCGGCGACCAAGGCTCCGTGGCGCAGATTGCGGACCGGCTTCTCGGCAGCCCGCAGATTTACGGGCACAAGGAACGCGAGGCCGAGGTGAGCGTAAATTTCGTAACCTGCCACGACGGATTTACCCTCAACGATCTGGTTTCCTATAACGTGAAGCACAACGAGGCGAACGGCGAATCCAACCGCGACGGAACCGATGACAACCGAAGCTGGAACTGCGGCATTGAGGGACCGACTGCCGATGCCGCAATCGAAACTCTGCGCAACCGGCAGGTCAAGAATTTCCTGACCTGCACCATGCTCTCACTGGGGATGCCCATGATCGGCATGGGCGATGAAGTCCGTCGGACGCAAAGCGGCAACAACAATGCTTACTGCCATGACAGCGAGATCAGTTGGTTCGATTGGTCGCTGGTTTCGAAACACGCCGATGTATATCGTTTTGTGAATCTGCTGATCGAGCGGCGCCTGTCGCGTTTCTTCGAGGATAAACACGAAGGTGAGACCCTGAACCAGTGGCTTCATGAGTCGAATAAAAGCTGGCACGGCGTCCGCATCAACCAACCCGATTGGAGCAGTTCGTCGCACAGCGTCGCGTTGAGCGCCGAGTTCGTCCACGAAGCAAAACTGGTCCATTGGATATTGAACGCCTATTGGGAGCCGCTCGATTTCGAGCTGCCGGGCGCCGGCGTGCCAGGACGCCAATGGAAGCGATGGATCGATACCAGCTTGGATGCGCCCGATGATATCGTTCCGTGGGAGGACGCACGGCCCTTTAGTGGCACCACCTATAGAGTGGCCCCGCACTCCGTGGCGATCCTTTACACCACGGTGGAACAGCGGGATTCCCGTAGAACAGGAGATAAAGATGAATGATCCGAGCAGCGTAGTCGCGGTTTACAACAGCCATACCGAAGCCGAGGAGGCCGTCGCAAAGCTAAGCGCGGCTTCGTTTGACATCACGAAAGTTTCCATCATTGGAAAGGACTACCACACCGAAGAAAACGTCGTCGGCTATTACAGCACTGGCGATCGTATGAAAACCTGGGGCGGTCTGGGAGCCTTCTGGGGCGGCATTTGGGGACTGCTCTTTGGTGCCGGTTTCTTCTTGATCCCAGGCATAGGTCCCGTTCTGGTGGCCGGCCCCTTCTTAGCAGCGCTGATAGGCGCACTGGAATCAGCGGTGCTAGTCGGAGGTCTTTCGGCCCTCGCCGCCGGACTTGTCAGCCTCGGCATTCCGAAGGAGAGCGCGATCAAATACGAGTCTGCGATCAAGGCCGATAAGTTCGTATTAGTCGTGCACGGCACAGGCGAGGAACTTGGGCGGGCACAGGCCATTCTTGCCGCCACGTCGCCGCTCAGCATTGAAAAGCACGAAGTAGCCGTCTAGCATCGCTAGCCCAATAAACTCCCGCACAACCCGCTCCTTTCTCTTGAACGCCGCCACTGCGGCGATGGAGATGTGGATGAAAAAGAGATTGACGTTAGCGCCAGCGCTTGCCGGAATTGTGTTGATGACGGGTCACCCGGCAGCAGCCCAGGACGCAACGGCGCGGCCGGCAACCATGGTTACGCCGGATCAGGCGTCCGCCGACGAAAACATCCGGCTATTCCGAAAGGACGTCAGGTCTCTTAAGAAGCAGATCATCTCGGCCAACATCCAGTTGACCGACGCGGAAGCCCAGCAGTTCTGGCCGATCTACGATCGCTATGCCGCCGAAGTGGAAAAGATTGAGGATAGTAAGTTCGAGCTGCTAAAAGATTACGCACGGAATTACAGCACCATCACGGATGAGCAGGCCGACGCCTATGTCAAGGGACGCGCTGCCGTCGAGGAATCCATCCTGCAACTGCGGCTGAAATATATGCCGGTGTTTCGTAAAGTATTATCCGGCAGGACCGCCGCGCTCTTCACTCAAATGGATTTTCGCCTCGGCTTGGTGGTGGACTTGCAACTGGCCTCGCAGGTGCCAATGATCCAACCCTGACCTCGCGTGCGGGATTCGACGGAATGCGCAGCGGTGGCGGTTATAGCAGCGAGCAGGGGAATCAAAAGCTGTTCAATAGAAAATCTCTTGCGCTCCGGAGCACTTTCGCTCGGATCTCAGGTTCTGGCAGTACGCGGGCCAACTCAATCGCCCCGATCATTGTCGAAAATATCGCAAAGAACGCCTCTTCTCTGTCCGCAGTTCTGCGGCCCGGCATAAATGGCAGCATGCGGCTTCTGTATTTCGCAAGCTCCCCGAAGATCTGGGCCTTCATCGCCTTACTGGCCCGCCCTAGCTCGGACCCGAGAGCCGCCAGCGGGCACTCCCACTCGGCGTGCTCACAGTGCTCCGGGCTCAAGTAAGCTTTGACGATTGCTTTCCAACCCGCGCCGGGTTGAGAGTGCTCAGCAGCCTGGGCCAGGTGATCGGCGATCTCTTGGAAAGCCTCGCGTAGAGCCTCGATCAGCAGCTCATCTTTGCTCCGGAAATGCTTGTAGAAGCCTCCGTGTGTCAGACCAGTGTCCCGCATGACGGTGGAAACAGCAGCGCCGCTCAAGCCTTCGGTGCGAACGCGCCGGGAGGCGTCTTTCACAATCTTCTGGTGAATTTCTACTTTATGTTCAGGCTGGTAACGCATGGCTCTTTATAGGATGCTGCCAATCCTCTCACGCTGCAACATGCCGCACGAGCACGTCTCAAAGAAACCTGAATCCATAGGATGATATATATCATCCTATGGAGCAGGAGGTCACATGTCACAGTCAACTGTTTTCTGGATACATCTTTTCTTGGGTTATGTAGCGTGGCTGCTGCTCTTCGGCGCGTACGCCTGGCCCAAGCTTAAGACGATGGAGTGGGTCGAATCGCAACGCGCCATCGCCACCCTGCACAGCTTCCGCTTCTTCGGACTCGTGTTTATCCTTCCGGGCGTGATTGGTCCCAACCTTCCCGCTCGTTTCACCGAGTTCGCCGCGTACGGCGATTTCGCAACCGGAATATTGGCCATCCTGGCGCTTGTCACGGTGCGGATGCGTCCGCTGTTCTCATCGTTCGTCGTCGCCTTCAATGTCGTTGGCGCGGCAGACATCATCATCGACTACTACCACGGCAACCAGATCGGCCTCGCCGCGGTGGCAGGGCAATTGGGCGCGACCTATTGGATCCCCATCATTTACGTGCCAGCACTGATGATTACGCACGTCGTGGCTTTCTATCTGCTGGTACGTCCTCAGGCTACGGCATCTCGCGTACTGGCCAGTTATCCGGCGGCGAATCTCCGGGAGAAAACGTCCCTTGGATGATGTATGTGGTCGGGCTGCCCACTTTGAGACGTTCCGAGGTGAGAGCATGATGGGAATCGGGTATTATGCCGATGCAAGTGTTCTTTACGCACCGTGCGGCGGCATTTTGTAGCGGCTGGAGGCGAGAAGAGCCGCGACCGCCGGGCTGTCCGGAAGCAGTACGTCCGACGTCACCGGAAAGCCTCGATCACGCCACGCGCGGAGTCCGCCAGCCAGCGGCCGGACATTCTCGATTCCCTTCTGGCGCAGGTCGAGCGCGACCCGCGCACTGATGAATTCACCGGAGGTGGCGCAATAGAGCACCACCTCCCGAGAGATCAAAATGTCGACATCCCGGTATTGCTCAAGCGAGCGAGGGTCTATGCGAACCGCACCCGGAATAGCCAACCGTTGAGTAGCCGAGGCGGCGCCGCCCTGCAGGTCGATGAGCACTATATCCTTGTCTGCATTCAGCTTGTCTCTAAGCTCTTCCGGCGTGATCCGTGCAAGATTGAACTGTCGCACTAAGCGGTACCAGCGAAGGAACTTTCGGACCAGAAAAAAGCCGATTCCCGCGAGGATCACGACCGTCGTAAGGGTTCCCAAGCGCATGACGTGGACGGCCACGCGGTCCAATTGAGTGTTGAAAATATAACCGAGAGCCGCGTAGGTGATGGTCCACAACGCCGCGCCGAGACCGTCGAAAGCCATGAACGTAAGTACAGGTACGCCGTACCGTCCCGCCAGGGGAGCAGCCAGCGCGTCGAGCCCGATGACGAACTTGGAAATGAGAAGCGTCCTTACTCCCCGCTTCGAGAAGGCGGCCGTCCCTCTGCCGGCACAGGATTCCGGATTCCCTGAGTGACCGCAAACGAAGTGCAACATTCTCTCGCCAAACCTGCGGCCAGCGTCGTACCAAGCCAGGTCGGCCAATAGAAAGGTCATGACCGAGAGGAGGAAGACCCGTGGCAGGCTCAAGTTTCCTGAGCGCGCCAGCGCGCCGGCCGCGATGAGAACTAGATTTGCCGGTATCGGCAAACACGCTTGCCGCCCCAGCACCGCGCCAATCAGCAGCCAGCTTTCATGCCGCGCCAAATACTGGAGGATGTCATGCATGGTCAGGATCCGGCTTTGGAAATTCTTGACCTCTCTCATGCAGGAGACCCAAGAGACCAGCCACTTGTTTGAACGCCAACAAAAACGTCCAGCCGAAGCTCATATGAAGCAGGACAAAGCTTCCAATGCGGTCTGAATGTCGGCGTGTGCCCAATGAATGGAATCGGAGAAATCGAGCTCGTCTTCCTTTTTCTGCTCCTGTTTATCGTCGTCTTTGGACTCTTAGCCCAAAAACTGGGAACGCCGTACCCGATCGTGATGGTGGTCGGCGGGCTTCTGCTTGGCTTGGTTCCCGGCATCCCGCAAATTGCGCTTGATCCCGATCTTATCTTCCTGGTCGTCCTGCCGCCCCTGCTCTTTGCCGCTGCCTGGAGCACTTCCTGGCGCGACTTCCGCTACAACTTTGTAAGCATCTTTCTCCTGGCCTTCGGCCTGGTCGGATTCACCGTTGCAGCCGTTGCCTTCGTTGCGCCGAGGATTTTCGACGGTTTTGACTGGCGCCTTGGCTTCGTGCTCGGCGCGGTTGTGGCTCCGACAGACGCCATCGCCGCCGCAGCGATCGCCCGGCGAATCGGGCTGCCGAACCGTATCGCGGACACGATTGAAGGAGAGAGCCTCATCAACGATGCAAGTGGCTTGCTCGCGCTTCAGTTCGGCATCGCTATCCTGGTCCACAAGCAAATACCGACGGTGTCGAGCGGGTTCCTGACCCTGACCTGGCTCACGGCCGGCGGCGTTGGAATCGGTCTGCTCACCGGTTGGCTGGTAGACCGCATCGAGCGCCGAATCAATAATGGGCCGATTGAGATCACGCTCAGTATCCTGACTCCGTATACGGCTTATCTCGCGGCACAACAAGTTCACGCCTCGGGCGTTCTGGCGGTGGTCGCGTGCGGGTTGTTCCTCTCCCCGCGCAGCGATAAGTTTTTCTCGCCTGCGGTTCGCATCCAAGTCTACGCCGTCTGGGATTCTTTGAATTTTGTTCTGAACGCGTTGGTGTTCGTCCTTATCGGACTTCAGCTTCGGGGAATTCGCGCCGCGATCCATGAATACCGTCTCTCTACGCTGCTGCTGGATGGCGGGGTCTTTAGCGTTGTGCTGATCCTGATACGCCTGCTGTGGGTTTTCCCGGGAGCAGGCTTCTCATGGCTTGTGCGGACCCGGCTTCTGCACCAAAGTGAGGAACGGCCGGGCCTTCGCCAAATCTTCATTACCGGTTGGACCGGGATGCGGGGAGTGGTCTCCCTGGCCGCCGCGTTAGCTCTTCCGGCTCTGCTGGCGGATGGCAGCCCGTTCCCGCATCGGACTCTGATCGTGTTCCTCACCTTTAATGTCATCTGCGCGACACTTGTACTCCAGGGCGTCACGCTCCCGCCCCTGATCTGGGCTCTCGGATTAGCCGGAGCCGCAAGGCCGGGGCGTGAGGAACACGAAGCGCGACGCATCGTGGTCGAGGCGGCCGTTTCCCATCTGGAAAAGGCCCGTGCTGAGGTCGGCCAGGAATCCGCCCCGCTCTATGAAGAGCTGACCCGGCACTATCGCCAACGGCTGGCAAGCCTTGAACCCAGTGACGAAAGGCGCGAGGATGCAGCGGATCGCGAGCGTTATCTGCAACTTTCTCTCGAGGCGCTGCGTGTCGAGCGTCAGACTGCCATTCGTCTTCGCGACGAGAGCCGGATCAATGATGAGGTTCTGCGCCATATCGAACGCGAGCTGGACCTGACCGAGTCCAGGTTGACCCTCGTCGGCTGAGCCACCCTGCCCTTGAAGTGGCGTGGCCCTTCAATTGCCAGCCAACAAATATATGCCGGCGAGGATCATAAGAAGCGGGACGACAATGGATTCTCCTGCCAGACTTGCTTGTATCCTCTTCACGACGGCGGCTTTCGCGCCCGGGCAGAGCGTTTACCCGATCGCGAACATGTTTAAGCCCGAGGCCACGCCGGCGGATTCGATCTACAACATTTCCATGCTGATGCTGGCGATCTGCGCCGCGATCTTCCTGGTGGTGGGAGGCCTGCTTCTCTTCACCATCGTGCGCTTCCGTAGCCGCAAGACGGACAACAGCCGCGAACCAGTTCAGGTGTACGGAAGTAACCGGATTGAAATCGCCTGGACGGTGATTCCCGTGCTGATCGTCATCGTGCTGAGCATGGCGACCGCGCGCGCGGTGGTGGAAGTCCAGAACAAGAAAATGCCACCCGACGCCCTAAAAGTGACCGTGGTGGGGCACCAATGGTGGTGGGAGATCCGCTATCCCGAGCTCGGGATCGTCACCGCGAACGAACTCCATGTGCCGCAGAGCACCCTGGCAAAGCCGGCGCACACACTTCTAAAACTTCAATCCGCCGACGTCGCTCACAGTTTTTGGGTGGGGCAACTGAGCGGAAAAGTAGACCTGATTCCAGGCATCACCAACTCCATGTGGCTCGATCCCCGGCGGACCGGTATCTATTTGGGAAACTGCGCCGAGTATTGCGGGACGCAGCACGCGAACATGCTGATCCGGGTGATCGTGGACTCTCCCGCAGATTTTGAGAATTGGGTCGCCGCTCAGAAACTGAATGCCTCGTCCGATCCGCAACTCGAAGCGGCCCGCTCCGCGTTTCTGTCTCTAAATTGCATCAATTGCCACACGGTGAGCGGCACTGCGGCCAGGGGGACGTTCGGCCCTGACCTCTCTCATTTGATGAGCCGCACGACCTTAGCCTCTGGCATGATTCCGAACACAGCGGAGAATCTGCGCGCCTGGGTGAAAGACCCGCAGGCCATCAAACACGGGAACCTGATGCCGAATATGCAACTCAATCCTCGCGAACTTGACGAGGTCGTAACCTACCTCGCTTCGTTGAAATAAAGGTAAAACGGAAATGGCGGCAACCACGCATATCGTAGGCCTCGGTGAAGCGGAGGGCGTGTCAGTACCTTCGAAGCTGCACGACTGGCTCGTCACCGTCGATCACAAACGGCTGGGCATTCTATACATCGGGACCGCGCTGTTTTTCTTCGGGGTGGCCGGAATTCTGGCCGCACTCATGCGGTGGCAGTTGGCCTACCCGAACTCCACATTCCTGACGCCGGAAGTCTTCAACCGGTTGTTCACCATGCATGGCACCACCATGGTGTTTCTGGTCGGCATGCCGTTTTTCGCGGGGCTGGCAAACTATCTCACGCCGCTGATGATCGGCTCCCGGGATATGGCGTTTCCGCGGCTGAACGCTTTTGGTTACTGGATATTTCTGATGGGCGGGATCCTGCTGTACTTCAGCTACATCGCCGGCGAAGGACTGGCCGGCCACGGGACCGCGCCCGACGTCGGCTGGTTCGCGTACGCACCGCTGACCGAGCGCGCCTTCTCGCGCGGCACCAGCACCGACTATTGGATCCTCAGCATCATGCTCACCGGCATTGGCACCACCGCCAGTGCGCTCAACGTAGTCGTCACCGTCATTAGCATGCGCTGCAAGGGAATGACGCTGGCCCGCATGCCGCTGTTCGTGTGGCTGATGCTGGTGGTTTCGTCCATGGTGCTGTTCATTCTGCCGCCGCTGACCGCCGCGCAGATCATGCTTCTGCTGGACCGGTATCTTGGGGCGCATTTCTTCGATACCCAGGCCGGCGGATCGGCGATCTTGTGGCAGCACTTTTTCTGGCTGTTTGGGCATCCCGAGGTCTACGTCCTGATGCTGCCTGGCTTCGCGTGCGCGAATGAGATCATTCCCGTCTTCTCGCGCAAGCCGATGTTCGGCCGGGCCGCGATGATCGGCGCGACTATCGCGATTGGAATGGTGTCATCCGGCGTATGGGCGCATCACATGTTTACAGTCGGAATGTCGGCGTCCTCCAACATCTATTTCGCAGTCGCATCGATGGTGGTCGGTATACCGACCGGAATCAAAATTTTCAATTGGCTCGGAACCATGTATGGCGGCAAGATCCGGTTCGATACGCCCATGTTGTTTTGTATTGCCTTCCTGTTCCAGTTTCTGATTGCCGGGCTGACGGGCGTCATGCTCGCCGTTGCTCCGTTTGACTGGCAAGTAACAGACTCCTATTTCGTCGTGGCGCACTTTCATTACGTGCTCCTAGGCGGGCTTCTGTTCACTTTGTTCGGCGCTGTCTACTACTGGTTTCCGAAGGCCACCGGAAAAATGCTCAACGAGACGCTGGGGAAGTGGCACTTCTGGCTGCTGGTCATCGGTTTCCATTTGACTTTCGACACCCTGCATTTCGCCGGGATTCTTGGGATGCCGCGGCGCATTTATACTTACGCTCCGGGCCGCGGTTGGGAAACCCTGAATCTGATTTCGTCTATCGGCGTGATCTTTCAGGCGGCGGGCGTTGCTTGCCTGGTTTGGAACATACTTCGCACGTTGCGGAAGGGTGAGCCCGCCGGCAACGACCCGTGGGACGGGTGGACCCTCGAGTGGGCGACAACCTCGCCTCCCCCGGAATATAACTTTGCGGCCCTGCCCGAAGTACGCAGCAGCCGGCCGCTATGGGATCTTAAACATCCGGAAGATCCGGATTGGAGATACGAATGACGCCCGCCATCGCTGGTGGAAAAATGGACACCCCCAAACAAGCAGGCTCATTCGAAGAAACCAGCCTGATCCAACAGCCCGATTGGGTTTTGCCCGATCGCGGACGGGTTGGAGTGTTGTGTCTGATCGTGACCGAGTTTGCGCTCTTCTCGATCTTTGTTGTCGCCTACATCTTCTATATCGGCAAGAGCCTCACCGGCCCGACGCCCAGCCAAGTCTTGGAGCTGCCGATTTGGGCGACGATCTGTTTGTTATCCAGCAGTATTACGGTCGCAATCGCGGAGCGCGCCCTGAAGGCAAACCAGATCCAGCGATTCAAACTATGGACCGGCGCGACCATCCTGCTGGGCTTGGAATTCCTGCGGAACACCGCCGTTGAGTGGCGCCATTTGATCCACGATTTCCATTTGACGATTACCACGAATCTGTTCGGCACCACCTTTTACTCACTGGTTGGTTTGCATGCGAGTCACGTGGTCATCGGTTTGTCCCTTTTGCTGCTCACCTTCATCCTGGGACTTCGTGGAAGCATGCAGGGGCAAAGCCGGCGATTCGAGCTGTTGTCCTGGTATTGGCACTTTGTAGACGGGGTGTGGGTGGCAGTGTTCACCGTAGTCTACGTGATCGGACGGTAGAGCAATGAACGTCAAAGAAACAAATTCGATTCTGGTCCCTGCGCCGACGGCCTGGCCGTTCCTGCTGGCGCTCGGCATCACCTTGATCTTGTCGGGATTGGTGACCCATGCCGTTGTGAGCATCGTTGGAGCCGTGATCCTGTTGGGATCGAGCATTGGCTGGTGGTTCGACGTTCTGCCGGTGCAAAAGGAAGAGGTAGTGCCCGTCACTCCAGACGATCACGTGGCAACCAGTTCCCTCACCGTAGATCACTTGGCTATCGGCCACCGCGTCCTGCTTCCTCTCGAGACGCATCCTTACTGGACCGGTGTTTGGGGAGGGCTCGCGGGCGCAGTGGCGATGGCGGTGGTCGCTATGCTCTTCGGGCTCATCTCGCAGGGAAGCATCTGGTATCCCATCAATTTGTTAGGCGCCGGCGTCATTCGCTCGCTTGCTGAAGCCCCGGTGGCGCAACTGAGGAGTTTCAGCACCGAAGGGTTCATCGCGGCTACGTTCATTCACGGAATGATTTCGATCCTGGTGGGATTGCTCTACGCCATCTCTCTGCCGATGTTTCCGCACGGTGCGACCTGGCGCAGTGGTCTGGTGACGCCGCTGCTCTGGTCCGGGCTGGTAGCTTCGACACTCGGCTTGATCAATCCGACCCTCAACGCGCGAATCGATTGGAGCTGGTTCGTAGGCTCGCAGATTGCGTTCGGCCTGGCTGCTTCCCAGGTCATCGCGCGCACCGCCAAGATCGCGACGCTGCAAAATGTGCCCTTAGTTGCAAGAGCGGGAATCGAGGCACAGGAAAAGCCCAAGGAGAAACTGGGTCTATGAAACAGTGTCTTCTGTTGACCCCCGTCATCCTTTTGCTTGGCTGCGGCGATCATGTCGAGCAATACACTCTGCCGGACCAGGTGACCGATTTCACGGCGCTCTTCGAAGGCCATTGTGCTGGGTGTCACGGTCACGACGGCCGCCTAGGCGCTGCTCGCCCGTTGAACGATCCGGTTTTTCTGGCCGTAATCGGGAAGCCGCAGCTCCAGCTAATCATCTCAAACGGTGTGCCGAAAACAGCAATGCCGGCATTCGGAAAAAACGCCGGCGGGGATTTGACCGACCAGCAAATCACGATTCTGGCGGATCAGATTAGCCAGCGCTGGTCGCGACCTCGGGATTTCATTGGTGTGGCTGTGCCGCCATACAGCGCGGATTTAGGCGACGCGAAGGCCGGCGCGATCGTTTTTCGCGCGAAGTGCGCAAGCTGCCACGGGGAAGAGGGAACCGGCGGTCCGAAGGCTGGATCAGTTGTCGACCCATCGTATCTCGCGCTCGTAAGCGACCAGTCCCTGAGGACGTCGGTGATTGCCGGCCGCAGCGATCAAGGCATACCGGACTGGAGAGGCCCTTCTAGCGGGCCTCCTTTGGCGCCAGTCGAAATCTCCAACGTTGTCGCCTGGATTTCCGGGCACCGCACACCCATCAACCTGACCCAACGAGGAACAAACTTGCCATGAGCGAACCGAATTCAGATTGCGCCTGCAAAAAAGCCGCCCTGGCGAAGGACGCGAACGCCGCCGCGCCGCCCACATCGTCTCGCCGGAACATGCTTCTCAAGATTGGTGCGGGATTAAACGTCATCGCAGGGGCGCTCGTCGGTGTGCCCCTTCTCGGATATGCCTTGTCGAGTTTCACGCGCCCGTCGACCAACAGTTGGATTTCGCTTGGTCCGCTGGACAAATTTCCGGCAGGCGAGACGCGCTTGGCCGTCTATCGCAATCCGCAGAGCAAACCGTGGGACGGCGAGACTGCCGACATTCCGTGCTGGGTGCGCAGGGTCGATGCAGAATCGTTCCAGGTGTTCGCGATTAACTGCACCCATCTCGGCTGCCCGGTTCGCTGGTTTCAGGAATCGCGGCTCTTTATGTGTCCCTGCCATGGAGGAGCGTTCTATGAGGACGGCTCGCATGCCTCGGGTCCGCCGCCGCGGGGATTGTTCCAATATGAGCACAAAGTCGAGAGCGGAGAGCTAAAAGTTTTGGGCGGGCACCTGCCAAATCTCTCCGAGCCTCTGAAAAAAGACGACGTGTGAGGATTTAACGCCGGGAGACAAACCATGCTGAAATCCATCGCCCTCTGGATCGAAGACCGGCTGCATCTTGTCAAGCTGTTCGAGTCCACAGCCGGGCACAAAGTCCCGCCCAGCACAAATAGCTGGTTTTACGTCTTTGGCAGCGGCACGCTTCTGTGTTTCGTCTTACAGATCGTGACCGGCACTCTTCTCGCCTTCGTCTACGTGCCCTCCGGCAGCGAAGCATGGAGCAGCCTCCAATACCTCAACAACCAGGCGTTTCTGGGATGGTTCTTGCGCGCGATGCACAACTACGGATCCATCTTCATGGTGGCGCTCATGTCGGCGCACTTGATCCAGACATTCCTGTTCGGAGCCTACAAATATCCGCGTGAATTGACTTGGGTCAGCGGCTGTGTGCTGTTCCTATGCACGCTGGGAATGGCGTTTACCGGACAGATTCTGCGCTTCGACCAGGATGCGTACTGGGGGCTGGGAATCGGCGCGTCCATCATGGGCCGCGTTCCATTCATCGGGGCCCAACTGGTGCACTTGATGCTGGCCGGATCAATCATCGCCGGCGAAACGCTATCCCGCTTTTTCTCTCTGCACGTTTTCTTTGTGCCTGGCATAATCATTGCGCTCCTAAGCCTTCACCTCCGGCTTGTGCTAGCGAAAGGCATCAACGAATACCCAAAGCCGGGCGCTGTTGTGAGGAAGGAATCGTACGAAGTCGAGTACGAAGAGATGATCAAGAAGACCGGCGTGCCCTTCGTGCCGAACGTGATCGGAAAAGATTTGATCTTCAGCGCGCTGCTGATGATGGCCATCGTTACCTGCGCGCTGGTCTTCGGACCAATGGGTCCCTCGGGCCCTCCCAATCCGACGCTGATCCACACCGCGCCGAAACCGGACTTCTATTTCCTTCCGATCTTTGCGGCGCTTTCGCTGCTGCCGGCGTA
>Ga0163162_10002277_pt1 | contig 18012 bp, 11 predicted proteins | sample S55metaG_FD_115310 | JGI IMG/M metagenome (GOLD analysis project Ga0163162, IMG submission 115310) | Switchgrass rhizosphere microbial communities from Kellogg Biological Station, Michigan, USA - S5-5 metaG | ecosystem: Host-associated > Plants > Roots > Rhizosphere > Soil | place: USA...
ACCGACGTGCAGATGTCGGCGATTGAAGTTTTCCTCGATCCGCGGAAATTGAAGCAGGTCCTGCTCAACTATGTTTCCAACGCTCTCAAATTCACCCCCTCCGGCGGCCGCGTCACCGTGCATGCACACTTTGAGGAAGGGTCTACATTTCGCCTGGAAGTAGAGGACACCGGCATGGGCATCGCGGCCCACGATATCGGCCGTCTGTTTCAGGATTTCCACCAGCTAGGCGGGGGCCTTTCGCAGGAGGTCCAAGGCACCGGCTTGGGACTGGCCCTCACCAAGCGGCTGGTGGAAGCTCAAGGCGGCAAAGTAGGCGTGGTCAGCCAGTCCGGGAGGGGCAGTAGGTTCTATGCGGACTTGCCGTGCTCGGCGGAGTGGATCCAAACCGATTTGAAACGCCTTCAGGACGTTGCCACCGCCAATTCCGCCGTGGAATATTCCGCAGCCGAGCCGCAGGCCGCCGGAGCTTCCTAAAATAACGTCGGCGTCTCATACTGCGGCCGCGCGCGCCGAAAAGGCAAAGGTAGCAGTCGCCGACAAAAAAACACGAGGCGCTGAAGCCCCCGTATTGCCCGATGGCCACGATAGTGAGGAGACGCAGTGGAAGAAAACACGCTCACCGTTCTGCTGATTGAGGACAGCCCGCAATTCGCGCAACTCGTGCAGCACTGGCTCGCCAACATTCCCGGGGACGCCGCCTTCGTTCTAAACTGGACCGATTCCCTTGCGGACGGCCTGAGCCGTCTCGATCGCGGCGGCGTCGATGTCGTCCTGTTGGACCTTGGACTGCCGGATTGCAGCGGCATGGAAACCTTCGTCCAAGCCAGGGATCGCGCCGCCAAGACGCCTATCGTGATCCTCAGCTCCGCCGACAGCGAGTCGCTGGCGTTACAAATGATTCAGGAAGGGGCCGAGGATTATCTGGTCAAAAGCAGTTGCGACGCCGCATCGCTCGCCCGCGCGGTGCGCCGCGCCGTGGTCCGGCGCAAATCGCATGCAGTCGTTGCGCCTGCGTCTTCCACTCTCAGCCGCGTGATTAGCGTCGTCGGCGCCAAGGGAGGCAGCGGCACCACCACCATCGCATGCACCTTAGCTGCGGAACTGCGCCAGCAAACCGGTGAAAAAGTTCTCATCGCAGACCTGGATTCGAGCGGCGGCCTGGTATCGTTTCTCACCGGGGTCGAATGCCAGTATTCGATACGCGACGCCATCGGCAACCTGCAGCGCCTGGATGCCGCCGTTTGGGAATCCATCGTGGCGCGGAATCCCGATGGGCTGGAGGTCGTTTGCTCGCCCAACCCCGGCCAGGAGGAAATCGATAGCGCCGAGCTGCGGAAGCTCCTCGATTTCGCGCGGCCGCTCTACGCCTGGACGGTCATCGATCTGGGGCGCCTCAACCACAAGTCGGTGAGCCTGCTGGGTTCGGACGGCGAAGTTTTTGTCGTGACGGCTGCCACCATTCCGGCCCTATACAACGCCAAGCGCGCCGTCGAGACCTTGCTCGCCGCCTCGATCGACGCGGACCGTATCCGGCTGGTCGTGAACCATATCGGTGGAAAGCACGAGGTGTCGCGCGAAGACCTGCAAAGTATGTTTGGCATTCCGGTATATGCCACGGTGCCGAGCGACGAGTCCGAAGTACACCAGGCGTGCGTTCAAAAAAGATTGCCGGGCGCGCAAAGCCACATTCGAAAGGCCATTGCCGCCCTGGCGCGGAAAATGACCGGGATACCGGAGCAGCGCAAAGCCAGCGCCCTGACCTCGCTGGTTTCTTTCGCCCGCTTCCGCAGACCCGCCGGGGACGCCGCGTCGTCTTCCAATTGAGACGTATGGACCAAGACCCAACCGTTCTACTAGTCGACGAAGACTCCGCCGCCATCGATTCGATTCGGCGTGTACTCGGAGAACAAGCGAGTCGCTTCAAGCTACGGCACGTCACCGATGTGCCCACCGCCCTCGCCCGCATCTGGGGCGGAGGAATCGATGTGGTTTTGCTGAATCTCGCGAGCGGTGGCGCGGAAAATCCCTTGGCTCCGTTCCGCGAATTGCAGGAGAAAGCCCAAGACGTAGCAGTAGTGGTCCTTTGCGATTCCGGCGGCGAAGGTCTCGCCCGCAGCGCGGTCCAGCAAGGCGCGGCAGCTTATCTCCTCTGCGAAGCTTTCGAGGCGGATCTTCTCAAGGTGCTCCGTTCGGCCGCCGGCAAATCCGTGCCCTCCCCCGCTATTCCGCGGACTCTGACCTCCGCCGGAAAACGCGGCAAGATGATCGCTTTCATGGGTGCGAAGGGCGGAGTGGGCACAACTACCGTGGCCCTGAACGTGGCCGCCGCCCTGGCCGGCCGCCGCCGCGTGATTCTAGTGGAACTGCACCCGGAATTGGGGTCTCTGCCGCTCTACTTCCAGCCCCACCGCTCCGCGCGGGACATCGGCGATCTTCTTGCCGCCGCACGTCGGACGCAAGAATTCGAATGCAGCCTGTGGCCGGTTAAGAATGTCCCCAGCCTGCAGGTGTTATTTGGACCGCGAAATGACCGCAATTCCGTATCGCTCGATCCCGGCAATGCAATCGACATTCTCGCGCTAGCATCGGAAATTGCAGATTATGTCATCCTCGACCTTCCGGCATCGTTCTCCGAGACCAATCGCGCGGTTCTTGAAAATTCCGATTGCCTGACGTTGGTAGTCGAACGCGACCCAATATCCGTCCAGTCCGCGAAACTGATCCTCAACCGCGTCGACTCCTGGAAAACCGGGAAGCTCACCATCGGCACCGTGATTCTGAATCGCGCGGCTCTGGTCTCGCCGATGCCATTCGCTGAGATCGATGCGGAGCTTCGCGTGGCGACGCTAGGCGTGATCCCGCCGGCGCCCGATTTGTGCGCGGCCGCCCAGCATGCCCATTCTCCAATGGTGACGCTCGATGCGGATAGCCTCGCATCCGTCGCGCTGCGCGACTTGGGCCGGGAGATCGAGGAACGGGTGCCGCCGGCCCGACCCGTGGAGCGCTCCGAAACTCGGCCCCTTGCGGCCGGCCAGGTCAACCAGCATGCCAGCCACAAGATGACTCCCGCCGAAGTGCGCTAGAGCCGGACCCTGTAGAAATATATGAGTCTTCCGCCTGCGGAACCCCGGCCGCCTGCCCAACTCCCACAGGCATTGGTTTCTCAGTACCTGCTGAGCTGCCACAACGACCTTGCGCAACTAAAGGCAGCCCTCGCCGTCGGCGAATATGGGACGGCGCGCCGCTAGGGCCACCAGATGAAAGGGACCGGCAAGCCCTACAGCTTTCCCGCACTCACACAGATCGGTAGAGCCATCGAATGGGCCGCGTCCAAACGATCGCCTCCTGAACTCGACAGCCGGATTCAACGCCTGGAAGTCTGTTTGAACAGCATCGAACTCGCCTCAGAGGAGAACTGAGACCCCCCGGGCGCGGCCGGGCCCAGTTCCAGCGGACCGAGCTCCAGCGGATCGTGCGCCGGCATAGTCCCGCACTAGGTCCACAAACGTCCGAGTGTCGATCGGCTTCGTGATATAACCGTCGCATCCGGCGGCCAGCGCGATCTCCTCGTCCCCTTTGATGGCCGAAGCCGTGAACGCGACAATCGGCACGCTGTGCAGGGAGCCGTCCCGGCGCAGATGCCGCGTTAACGCCAGCCCGTCCATGCCTGGCATCTGAATATCCATGAGAATCATATCCGGAACGCGAGTCTCCAGGGCCAGCAGCGCTTGTTCGGCATTTTCGGCGGTCCGTACCTCGAATCCATCTTGCATCAGCAGGAACCGCGTCAACTTCAGATTGGGAAGGCTGTCATCCACCAGCAGTATCGATTTATTCATCACCTGCGTCCTCTCCCGTCTCATCGGCAATCCCTGCGCACAATAGATCCCCAATCTTTGCGCACAATAGATTCAATGGAGCGCAATTTCTTACTTCGCCCCCTGGCATGGCTGGGCCGCCATGAGTTGGGTACTCTTCTCGCCATCGGCAGCGTGGCCGCCGGCGTCTGGCTTTTCGCCGTCCTTGCCGACGAAGTCATGGAAGGAGGCACGCGCAAATTCGACACCACCCTGCTTCTCGCCCTGCGCCGGCCCGGCGATCTTCAGCCTCTCGGCCCGCCGGCCCTGCTGAATGCCGCCCGCGACATCACCGCCCTCGGCGGCCCGACCGTCCTGACACTGTTCACCCTCGCCGCATGTCTGTTCCTGCTGCTCGACGGCAAGAAGCACATGGCGCTATTCGTGTGCGGTTCCATCGGAAGCGGCCTGCTGTTGAGCAACCTTCTCAAGGACTCCTTCGATCGCCCGCGCCCCGACATCGTCCCTCACGAAGTTTACGCCGCTTCCTATAGTTTCCCCAGCGGACATTCCATGCTCTCCGCGATCACTTATCTCACCCTCGGAGCCATGCTCGCCCGCTCGCAGGAACGCAAGCTCCTCAAGGCTTACTTCCTATTGATGGCGGTGTTCCTCACCCTGCTGATCGGCGTCACCCGCGTGTACCTGGGCGTGCATTGGCCGACAGACGTCCTGGCCGGCTGGACCGCGGGCGCCGTCTGGGCCCTTCTATGCTGGCTCCTTGCCAGTTGGCTGCAGAGCCGGCGTACGCTCGAACCCGAAGCGGATTACTAACTCGCGCAGCCGCGGCCGCAGTCCCCTAACTCACCTGCACCGTTTGAATCAGCGCACGAATGTACCCGTAGCAGTACGCGAAGGACTGCAATCCATGGGGATCGTTCGCCGCCTCCGGCACATGATCCGGCATCAACATGTACGGATAGCTGACTTCCTTATACACCTGAATAGCCTTCACGAAATCCACGTCGCCCTCATCCGGATACGTTTCCACGAAATCGTCGCGATGGCCACGTATGTTCCGGAAGTGCACGTTAAAAATCTTCCCGCGCGACCCGAAATAGCGAATCACGTCAAAAATTTCCCTGCCCGGGTCTTGCAGCATCTCCGAAACCGTCCCCTGGCAAAAATTGAGCCCGTGATACGGACTCTCTTTGATGCTGACCAGCCGCTTCAGCCCATCGACGGTTCCAAGCACGCGCACCACGCCCTGATAGCCTTCCGGAGGAACGCCCGGGTCGTGCGGGTGGCAAGCCATGCGGATTTTGTACTCCTGCGCCACCGGAATCACGCGATCCAGAAAATACGTGATGCGCTCCCAGGCCGCATCGGCGTCCACTCTACCGGCGCGCGTCAGTGGAGTCGCCGGGTGCGCCTCCTTCAGACGCCACGTGCTGTACCTCGCGTCCCCCCGCCCTGGAGTGCGCTCCGTGCGAATCACGCCCAGCAAGCTCATGTTGTATTTAATCGACGGAATCCCCGCCGCCGCGCAGTTTTTGATCATGGTTTGCAGCGACTCGATATCGCGGTCACGCTGCGGGCTCTCGGCCAGCATGATGGCAGGATGTTTTTCCTTATCGATATGGCTCGACTCCAGAAACGGCGGAGCCGTGCAATCCACCGTGATGCCGTTCTTCTCCGCCAGGTCACGCATCTGCTTGAGCTCATCGACGGTCGCGTAAATCCTGTCGCCGGCGATCTCGGGGTATCCGCAAATGTTGCGCACTCCGTAACGAGCCAGATACTTCAAGTGCGTGTCGTTGGTAGGCGCGCTCTGGCAGCCGAGCTTCATCAGCGCGCGTCCCGGCGTGGCGGCGGCCGCCGGCATTGAAGTCAGACTCGCAGCCGCGGCCGCTCCGGAAACAGTTACAAATCGTCGGCGATTCATCAGTGTTCACTCCTCCCGATTCGAAATCACTATACATCTTCCCGCTCCCCGCCGGTATGCCGCTCCGAAAACCGAATGCATTCATTGCCCTTATCTGTGTCCATCTGTGTTCATCTGCGGGCCAAATGGGTTTGTCTCCTACCTCACAAAATAATCCGCCTTCCCCATCTCCGCTGGCACCGCCACATCGAAAAACCCGATCATCATCTCGTCCCAGCTCTGCTGCCCGTAGCGCACCTCAGCCCACGGGTCCGGATTCCGCGGATTATTCGCCGAATTATCGAACCACGCCATCCACTCCAGGCGCGTCCCCTTCTTCAGCGCCAGCGGAGTCGCCAGCCGGTACGTCATCTGCCAGTAAAAATCGTAGCGACTCACCTTCAACAACGTCTCCGGCAGCCCGTTCTCACCGATGCGCGTGTACTCGAACGCCTTCCCACGCAAATGCATGTGCGGAAAAAATCCCAGCAGCAGCGCGTCGTTCGGCAGCGTCCCGCCTACCCGGACGCGGTAATCCCGCTCGCCAGGAGGAATCGTGAATGTGTCGTTGCCCATCTGCAGCGTCAGCACCGCCTTCTCCGGAGGCGATTTCGCGAACACCAGCCCCACCCGCTCGCGGTCCGTCGCGAGCTTGCCGTTGGGCGTGTAGTGAATTTCGAACACCAGATCGGACCCCGCCTTCACCCGCTTGGCCATTCCCTGCAGCCACACATCGGGCGAGCTCCCCGGCGCGTACACCGTCAAAATGTCGGACTTGGTCGGCCCTCCCGTCCACGTCGACCCGGGCTCGCGAATATAGACGACCACGTGATGCACCACCGCTCGATTGCTAGGCCGCACTTCCACGCCTTGCACCCAGCGATCTTCGGTGAACCCGGTGGGAGCCACGAAGTATTGATACTCCACCACGCCCTTCGCCGGGACCTCGAACGCGCGCGGCATCTCCACCACTTGATCTGGCACCCCCAAATTCCATCCCGCCGGCCACTCGCGCGCCTTCGGAGCGTCCTTAGCATCGCCCTCCGCCGCACCGGTCGACGCCCACGCGCCCAAAGTATCGATCTCCGCCGCCGTCAGCGACCGGTCATTCGCGAACTTGCCGCAGCACGGATCCGCAAACCACGGCGGCATCTTGCGCGTTCGCGTCGCCTCGCGGATCGCCTTCGCCCACGGCCGAGTCTCACGATAAGTGACCAGCGGCATCGGAGCCATCTCCCCCGCCCGATGGCACTCCTGGCAGCGATTTTGCAGGATAGGAAGAACGTCGCGATAAAACGTTGGAGGCGCGGCTAACGCGGACATCGCCACAAATATCCAAGCCCACCGCATAATTCAAAGTATACGGCCCGCGGGTCAACCTTTTGGCCCGCAGATGAAAACCGATGGACACAGATAGCGCCAGTCCGGTCAGGTCTAATTTTTCTTATCTGTGTTCATCGGTTCTCATCTGCGGGCCAATTGTTTTCGCCGCGTGCCGTCACAACCCGTCACCCACCTCCATCCGGCCTGTACTCAACCACATCCTCACTTTGCCTCGGGCCCGTTCGCCGCCCCGTACCGCATAATCCAAACGTAGTTCGAGCCTGCGCAGGCCGATCGTTGCAGTTTGGTGAAATCCGCGCCCGTGTAAAAGCGGGCTTGCCGCCCCGGAAACATTGAGAAAAGGGCGGGACACGGAAGAGAATCGATTCTCTGGTTGATACGGACGTCGCGAAAGTGGCGCGAGGTGACCGCGTAAGAAAGTAGGAGAGCGCAATTGATGGTTGATTCGGAACCTCTTCCAGGACCTTTTCTTAGACCTTTCAGCCGCCTGTTTTCTTCAACCCCGGTGGGCTGCTTACGTAAGCAGCCCACCGCGAGACGATCGCAAAACCTAAATCTGCATGGGAGACGTGTCTAAATTTTCGACGTCCCGCAGCTTAATAATTTAGCGCTGAACCGGCGGATGGCATTCATCGGTCGGACGCAATCGCTGCGGCCAATTCACTGCTGGACGGACTTCTGGATCGCGTCCTGCGCTACAAGCCGGCCGTGATCGAACGTCAGCGCGACGCCCGTCCCATCCGGCATTCCGACCAGTGTCTGCTGTAGTTCGCCCGCCGAATTCCAGATGTAACGGTAGCGATACACGCTGCCATCCGCCACCTTCTGTTCCACCACTCTGCTGTTGTCGTAAGTATTTTGCAGCAAGACGCGGCCGGCTTCATCTTCGACGCTAGTCATCAAGTCGTGATCGTATGTGAAGCGCGTCACGTGCTTCGCATTATCCGTCACCGCATAAATGTGCCCAGTGGAGTCATACCAATAACCTACGCTGCGGCCCCGGTCGTCATGCGCCTCATCGATTCGAGTGCCGTTAATCACAAAGTCGATGGTGCGCCCGCCGGGAGAAATCAGGCGGCGCAAATTCCTCTGGACATCCCGCTGGAGCAGGATTCTTTGCCCCCGCGCGTCGCGAATCTCGGTGGCCGCGCCCTGCGTCAGGCTCTTTGAATAATACGCCTCCGGAAATAGGAAAACTCCGCCATTCCGCAAGCTCATGGTCCATCCATTTCCGTTCCACGCGATGCGTCCACCAAAGAATTCGGATGCTGTCGTCGAATGCTCGTAAACGGCATCGGCAAAGCCCGTGCCTTGGGAAATGCGCGGAAAGTGAACCCTGTTGCCATCTTCGAGATTGATGTCCATGTAAGTGTATGGAAACCGCGTGCCCGTCGGAGCGACGTCGTAAGGATGACTAGTCCCCACCCCAAAAGCATGTTGTTGCTGGTCCCAGGCATTGTAGGTTCGCGTTAGGGATAACGGCATTGAATCCTTGCTGAAGATATCGGTTTGGCGCAGTACGAACTCGCCGGATCGCAAATCCACTTCGAAGGTATTGACCGGAACACTGTGCTGCAGTGTCGGCCTGAGGATCGCGATCTCGTGCGAGAACTTCGGATTGCCGCCGCTCGAAGGCAACAACGTAATTCGTGTCGCCGGATAAGCGCCATCCCAAACCGGAGCGGCGGCTCGTAGCCAGCCCAACAGCAGCAGGGCCATGAGGCCGCGAGCCGCCGTATGGCGCGCTAACGTTCGTTTCAAGGTTGGACCGTGACCTTAACTTTTCCGGTCGTCCAGCAGCACTGAAATCCGTTGCCGCCTTCGCCCGAATAGTCGTTGGCCGTCACGTTCAAGATGTAGTCGCCCGGTTGGCTAAAAGTCACGCTGGTGCTGGCCTTGCCGTTAAACGGCGCTTTCGAACCGGGGCGTTCGACTTTCACGACTTGAGGCCGCTCACTGGTGAACTTGACGGCGCCCGGGCTGCGGTAAGCAATCCATTTCACGGTCAGCGGAGACGGCGCCTTCTTCGGCCGCGCGCCGGAGGAAGACGTGTACTTGTCGTCGTCAGAGACCCACACCGTCAAATCCAGCGGCGTCCCCACCTTTGCCGTACGCTCTGTGGAAACCGCGTGCGGCCCCTGCCCAGTCGGTCCGCCCTCGTCGAAACTCACCACCGGCGGCGTGTTCCCGACCGACACTTCCGTGAAGGGCGAGATCTCGTAATCCGGATGCAGGCTCGCCGGGATCACCGTAGTTTTCCCGTTGGCCACCAGCGTCCAGGTGATTTTGTTTTGCCCGAAATCCGCCGGGACCGTCACCGTGAACAAACCCCAGCCGCGTCCCGGCATGAAGTGCGTAGGCTGCCCGCGGTCCGGCCCGCCCGGTTCGATGCGGTTGTTGGGCCCGATCGGAATCTCCACTTCCTGATTTTGATTCCGATTGTAATAACCCAGCAAAAGGCCGAAGGTGCCGTCGGGATTCTTGAACCAGCCTTCAAACGCCCCCGTTACACTAGAGCCGGTTTCACGCGCCGGCTCGACCGGCAGCGATTGCCCCCAGACCAAAGCGGTGCTTGCAATCAGAAACGCGGACGTCAGCCCGGACCCTCGCCCTATCATCCGCAATTCCCGCCCCTAGCGAGCCGAAGCGTCGGCCGACTGCACGTTCTTGTGTTTCGCCGCCCACGCGTTGTATTCTTCGTCGCTCAAGTAAGTGACGTTCATCCACGCGTGTCCCATCTCATCCACCGTGCGGTCGCCGAACCCGACCCATTGATCCGGATCGGGATTATACGGATTCGCATGCGTGTTGTCGTACCACGCCGTGACGTGAATCATGGTGCCCTTCGGGAACACCGGCGCCGCGTCGTCCGCATAAATATAGTTGGTCATCCAGTTGAAGTTGAAATTGCCAACGTGGCTGACGATCTGCGCAGTTCCGTCCGGCAGAATCGCTTCCACCGTCATCGCTTTGCCGCGCAGATGCATATGCGGCTGGAAATTCTCCAGTTGCGCCGGCCGCGTCAGTACCGTGTAATTGTCGACTGCGGCAAGCGTATTCGGCGCTATATCGATATTGCGACCCGCCCGCGTCCGCGATCCGTCGGAAGATTTAAAGCCGCGCAGCGCTTGGAATCCCGTCAGGTAAGTGCGGTGCGTAGGTTCCTGCCCTTTGGGATAAAGCCAGATTCCCAACTCGACGTTGTCCCGAATCTCTTCGCCCACCGCGTGAATATGCACGTCCCAGGAAATCTGCGAACCGGGCAGCAGCAGCTTGCCGGTGTCCGGGCGATACAGATCGTAGCCCTTGCCGATCGCCCACTCCATCAGGAACGAACGCGCGCCCAAATCGGCGTCGCCCGCGCCCGGAGCCAAGCTCGACGGATCGTCCTGCACCAGATACGCCACCGCATGATGCGTGATCTTGCGCCCCGCCGCAGTTCCCGGCCGGATCTCGACGGCGCGCACCCAGCGCGGCTCGGTCACCGGAATATTCGAAGTCGGCCGCCACCAAACGTCCTGATGATGCGCCGCCATTGTGTACGGATCAGACTTGATCACCAGATCCGGCTGGCCCAATTCTTTCGCCGCTTTCCATTCGTTAGCGGCCGGCCACTCTTTGGCAGCAGGCATGTCCTTGGGATCGCCCAGCGGCGCGCCCGCATCCACCCACCGGACGACGGTCGCGATCTGTTCATCGGTGAGAGAAATATCGTTCTTGAATTTCTGAACGCCGACGGTTTTGTCGATGTGCCACGGCGGCATCTGCCGCGTAATCACGCGCTGGCGGATGGCCTTGGCCCACGGGCGGGTTTCTTCATAGGTGACCAGGGACATGGGCGCGAGCGAGCCTTTGCGATGGCACTCCTGGCAGCGCTCCTGGAAAATCGGAGCGATATCTTTGGCGAACGTGACCGCTTTAGCGGCGTCCGCCGGACCCGCGGTAGTGGCCGCATCCGCGCCCAACAGCGCAGCAGGCAGCGTCGCAAAAGCAGCAAACGCGAAGAGCTTAGCAGGCGTCATAACACGCTCCTTGGACACACCTTCTACAAATCGCCAATCGTCGATAAGTCTAACGGTGCAAATAGATAATGTCAAAGGGGTGGGGTAAATTCGCAATGCTCGCGCGAGACGAAAAGGCCCGGCTCTTTAGAAGCCGGGCCTTTTCTCGAATGTGCAACAGCTACCTCAGAAGATCAATTTCAGCGCGAACTGATACTGCCTCGGATTGAGGGCCTGGTTCGACGAAGTGATCTGACCGAATTGGCCATTGGTAAGCGGCGTGGCCCCGGCATTGGCCGAACTCCACGCAGTGATGGTCAGATTGGGCTGCCCGAAGTTCTCGGAGTTAGTGATATTGTAGACCTCCGCCCGGAACTGCAGCTTCATCCTTTCGCGGAGCTGGAAGTCCTTGAACATCGAGAAATCCATACTTCTCTGATGCGGACCGTAGAACATGGTGCGCCCTTCGTTTCCAACAACACCCACCGGCTGGAGGGCAAAAGCATTGAGGTTGAGCCAGTTGTCATAAGTCTGGTTCGACGGGTAGAATTGGGCACCCGCCACCAGGTTGGGACGATCCGTAGTCACCAGGGAACTCACGTGTGACGGAACCGGAGTTTTGCTATCCAGCACAGTGAACGGAATACCCGACTGAATAAACGCTAGCAAGTTTGCCTGCCATCCACCGATAGCGAGCTGCCTCATCCTGCTTCCGGACTTCCCGAAGGGAAGTTCGTAGTTAAAACGGTAGGAAAAACGGTGTTTGACGCCGATGTCCGAGTTGCCCCAGTCGTAGCTCCGATCATAAGGAAGAATCGCTCCAACCGTTGCCGCTCCGGTGGTGCCGCCGTCGGAAATGTTGGTTAGGTTGCGGTTGAACACGTAGTTTGCGTTCACGGTGAGGCCCTTCGCGTAGCGACGTTCGAAACTAAACTGCGCCGCGTGATATTCCGATGCGCCAGTAGCCGTGTAGTAATTTATGACAGTCACATTCGGCAATACGCCGGAATAGACCAAGGGTCTAAAGGGACCAGCGGGGCTCGGTGCCGGAATGTTGATATTAGGAGCGTATTGCAAATGTCGGCCGACTTGTCCTACATAACCGGCGCTCACAACATTGGAGCCGAATTGCTTTTGGACGGTTAGGTTCCATTGCATGATATACGCCTGTGGATATTCGGTGGCTTTCGCTCCCATGACGCCGGGGAGTTGATTGTTTAGCGCCGGTACGGTGACGATAGGAGCTCCCTGCCGAAGCAGGCCGCTGCCGGCCGGGCACGGCACTTGCGAAGTGGGTGCCGTTTGGCAATTGATGGTCTGCGCAATAAAGGGGATGTTTAACAGGTTCACCGCACCCGAGCCAAAGTCTTGCACGAAACGGCTCATGCCGAAGCCGCCGCGAACTACCAGACCCTTCCGCAGGGTGGCGGCAAAGCCAAACCGGGGCTCAAAATTAGTCCAATAGGATTTCACCCCAGCCGCGCCGCTAATCTGAAATGGATTGCAGCTGGTAGGCGTGCATTTCTTGGCGAGTTCCGGATCGAAGTTGGAACGCTGACCCTGGGCCGCGGTGAGGGGGCTGAAATGACTCCAGCGCATGCCGATATTAAGCGTGAGCCAAGGTTTTACGTGCCAGTCGTCCTGCACAAAAAAACTGGGCTCCCATACGCGCAGGTACTGGCGCTTTTGATTCACCTGCCTCTGGATCTGATCAGGCTTGCCCTGAATCAAATTTTCCAAATTTGCGAGCGGAGTCTGCGTGAATTGAAAGTACCCCATGCCTTGGGTGTTCTGATAATAGTTGAGCTGCCGGCGAATCAGGCCAGCCCCGAATTTAATATTGTGTGCGCCTCGGGTCCACGTTAGGGAGCCTTGTTCCTGGAACACATTATTGATGTCCAAAATGGGGACGAACCGGTCGTCTCCGAGAGTGACTCCGCTTCCTACTCCTACGAAGCCGGTTAGCTGCACCGTGGCTAGCCCCGAAATCTGGTCATCTAGATCCGTGTTGGGCATTCCGAACTTGGCGCTTGCGTTCGTCCCTATGTTAGGAGAGACGGTGTAAAGGTGAAGTCTGATAAAGGAGGCTTTCACTTCCAGCACCATAGTAGGGCTGATAATATGCACAAAATCCGCCATGTATCCGTGCGAATTCGCGTTCGACGCACCCGGGAAGATTCCGCCGCCCGCGTTAACGGTTAGGCCATCCACGTTCACGTCAGGAAACAGGGCCGGTTGCGAGTTGAATGTCGGGTTGTAAGAGAAGCGCCCAAATATGCTATCCCGATCCGAGAAGCGATGATCCACACGCGCGTCGTACGTCGTGCTGTTATAGGTCTTGTTGACGTTGGCGCTGTAATTATTTTGGATCGCGTTCGGCAAGCCGGTATTAGGCTTGGGCCACAACTTCCAATACTTCAAAGCTACGGGATCAAGCTGGCTTTGCGTAAATACATGCCCACCCGGCTGATCGCTGAAGTTTCCGGGATTCGCCAATTCAAACGCGGTCGGCGTGGATAACAGGCCGGTTGGCACGCCCTGCACGATTCTCAACGCTTCATAATCGCCGAAGAAAAATGTCTTGTCTTTCCTGATCGCGCCACCCAGGGATCCGCCGTATTGATTTTGACGATACTTGGGACGCGGCACGCCGGATTTATTGGCGAAGAACTCGTTGGCGTTGAGCTTGTCGTTGCGCAAGTATTCGTAAAGATTCCCATGCAACTGATTGCTCCCCGACTTCGTCAGCAGGTTGACCACGGCCCCCCCGGCCCGGCCCACTTCCGCCGGGTAGGTGTTGGTATCGACTTTAACTTCCTGGATCATGTCGATTGAAGGCCGCATTAGGATGGTGGAGTGCTCACGCTCGTTGTTGTCCATCCCGTCGATTAACTGATTGTTAAATACTTCGTTCTGGCCGTTTGCGCTCGCGCTCGCGGTCTGGCGGCGCTCGTCGGGTCGTGTGCCGCTTAAAATCCCGTTGGACGGCCCCGGAACCACGCCCACCGTGCTTTGCACCAGCGTTACGTAGTTGCGTCCGTTCAATGGTAGATCCTGCACGGATTGCGCGGCGACTACTGTCGACAGCGTCGCGCTATCGGTCTGTAAGGCCGGACTCAGTGCCGCAACTTCCACCGTCTGCGTCACGTCGCCCACCTGTAATTCTACGTTTGCGCGTGCGCGATCGCCGGATACCACATTCAGAGCAATGCTGGCTTTCTTGAAACTCGGCGCTTCCGCGGTAATCGTGTAAGATCCCGATGGCACCAGATTGAAAATATAGTCGCCGGTTGAACCGGTGCTGGTGGTCCTGGTGTCGTTAGTGGCCGTATTGACAATGGTCACCCTAACGTTCGGGATCACCGCGCCACCAGCGTCGGTCACCGTTCCAAGAACGTCGGCGGTGTTAACCTGAGCGAACGCCTGGTCAACCGAAAGGCAGAATACCGCAATCAGACACACGAGTACGCAAGAAAACCCCTTACTCATAATTATCTTCACCCTTTCCCGTTACAAGCTAAAACTTGGGCTAGAGTACTACTGCCTAGACTGTATGTCAATAGACATAGAGGTTTGATGGTATATTTGCGGCTACCCGCTGTTATCTTGGAGTAACTTCTGGTGGGTTTTAGGGATCGTCCGCGATATAACGCGGTCAAGCGGTTTCGGTGGAGCCTGAAACTTACGCTTCGAGCGCCACTTCTTCCAGCGGCCGAGGCGACTGTTTCTTGGCCGCTTTGCGGTCCTTGCGCTTTTTGTCACCGCTCGCGAAGCGTTCCATGTAGGTGTAAAACACCGGCGTGATAAAGAGCGTCAAAAGCTGCGATACCACCAGGCCGCCGACCACCGCCAGACCCATCGGGCGCCGCGCTTCGCCGCCTGCACCCAGGCCCAGCGCGATAGGCAATGTGCCCACCAGCGCCGCCATGGTGGTCATCATAATCGGACGGAAGCGGACCAGGCCGGCTTCGACAATTGCCTCGGCCGGGGCGGTGCCATGCACGCGCTGGGTTTCGAGCGCAAAATCGATCATCATGATGGCGTTTTTCTTGACGATGCCGATCAGCATGATGACGCCGACGAACGAATAGATGTTGAGCTCATCGTGGAACAGCAGCAGCGTAGCGAAAGCGCCCAGACCCGCCGAAGGCAGTCCCGAAAGAATGGTGATGGGGTGAATGAAGCTCTCATACAAAATGCCCAGCACCATGTAGATCACCAGAACCGCCAGCGCTAGTAGCAGTCCCATCCCGCGCAGCGACGCCTGGAAGGCTGCGGCCGTACCCTGGAAAGTGGTGCTGATCGTATCCGGGAGCGTCTCGCGCGCCAGCGCCTGGACGCGATCGACGGCATCGCCCAGCGCCACGCCGGGCGCGGTATTGAACGAAACGGTCACGGCCGGCAATTCGCCAAAGTGCTGGATGGTAAGCGGACCCACTCCGGTCTTGAGCGTGGCCACGGCATTCAGCGGAACCAGATTTCCGTTGCTCGAACGCACGTAGAGAAGTCCCAGGCTATTCATGTCGCGCTGATATTGCGGCAGGACTTCGAGCATCACCCAGTAGCTATCCACCTGGGTATAGATGGTGGAGATTTGCGGCTGGCCGTAGGCGTTGTTGAGCGCGCTTTCGATTTGTCCTTCGGTGACGCCCAACGCCGACGCGCGGTCGTGGTCGATGTTGACGCTCAGCGTGGGGCTGGAGATCTGCAGGTCGCTATTGACGTCGGTGAGGCCCGGCACGGTACGCAAGCGCTTTTCAAAGGCAGCGGCCGAGGAGTACAGCAAGTTCAGATCGGAGGCTTGCAGAGTGAACTGATACAAAGTGCGGATTTGGTTGCCGCCAATGCGCACCATGGGAGGATTCGCCAGGTACACGCGGACGCCAGGAACCGCCGCCAGCTTGGGGCGCAGTTCTTCGATGATCTGTTCTGGCGTCAGTTTACGCTCCTTGCGGGGCTTTAGTTGGATAAAGAAACGGCCCTGGTTCATGGGCGAATTCTGCATGCCGCCCAGGCCCATAAAAGAACCGAACAGCGCGATATTCGGATCCTTCGCCATGATGGCCGCGACCTTGCCCTGCAGTTGTTGCATCGCCTCGAAAGAAATGTCCTGGCCGGCCTCGGTGCTTCCTTGAAGGCTATTGGTGTCCTGGCTGGGGATGAAGCCCTTGGGCGTGATCGCGAGCAGGTAGATGGTACCCACCAGCGTCCCCAACGCCACCAGCATGGTGATGGGGCGGTGGCGCATAACGCCGCGCAGCATCCATCCGTACGCATCGCGCGCACCATCCAGCACGCGCTCCGACGCCATATAGAGAGCATTGTGGTGCTCCGAAGGCGGCTTCAGGAAACGGCTGCACAACATGGGCGTGAGGCTGATGGAGACGAAGCCCGAAATCAGGATGGCCACCATGATGGTCACCGCAAATTCATGGAACAAGCGCCCCATGATTCCGCCCATGAACATCAAGGGGATGAAAACGGCAGCCAGCGACAGCGTCATGGACAACACCGTGAATCCGATCTCGCGCGCGCCTTCGAGAGCGGCCTCCATGCGAGGCTTGCCCATTTCCATGTGACGGACAATATTTTCCAGCACCACGATGGCGTCGTCGACCACGAAACCCACCGAAAGTGTGAGCGCCATCAGCGAGAGATTGTCGAGCGAGTATCCCAGCGACCACATGGCTGCGAAGGTGCCGATTACAGAGATCGGCAGCGCCAGGCTGGGGATGGCGGTAGCGGAAACGTTGCGCAGGAACAAAAAGATGACCAGAATCACCAGCACCACGGTCGCCACCAGCGTAAATTTCACGTCATTGACAGACTCGCGAATGGTCGTGGCACGATCCATTTGGACGTCCAGGTGAACCGAGGGCGGCATCAAGGCGCTAAACGTCGGCAACAACGCCTTAATCCGATCCACGACTTCAACCGTGTTGGTGCCGGGCTGGCGCTGGATTGCCAGCATAATGTAACGTTCCGCGCCGCGGTTGGTATAGAGGTACATCGCGGCCTTGTCGACTTGGATGCCATCCACCACGCGCCCCAGAGCCTTAAGGCGGACGGGCGAGCCGTTGCGGTAGGCGACGATCATTTCACCGAAGGCAGCCGCGGTCATGAGCTGGCCATTCGCGCGCACCGTGAACGCTTGATTGGCGCCCCACAAAGTGCCGGTGGGCTGATTCACGTTGTGCGACTGGAGGGCGTTGGATACATCATCGATACCGATACGGCGCGCGGCCAGCAGGCTGGGATCGAGTTGCACATGGATCGCCCATTTCTGGGCGCCGAACACGTTCACTTGCGCCACGCCGTCCAGCGAAGAGATCCGCTGCGCCATCAGGTTTTCGGCGTACTCATCCAGTTTCGAAAGCTGCATGGTCGGCCCGGAAAGCCCCAGCAAGATCACCGGCATATCGCCGGGATTCACCTTCCGCATGGTGGGAGGGGAGGGCATTCCCGGAGGCAAAAGCCGTAAGACCGCCGCGATGGCGCTCTGGACGTCGGCGGCCGCGCCGTCGATCGACCGGTCGAGAGTGAATTGGATTGTGATGCCGGTGGTGCCGACTCCGCTATTGGACGTCATCGAATCGATGCCGGCCACAGTCGCGAACTGACGTTCGAGCGGTGTCGCCACCGCAGTCGCCATGGTTTCAGGGCTGGCGCCCGGCAGACTCGCGTTCACTTGAAGGGTGGGGAAATCGACGTTGGGAAGATCGCTGACCGGAAGCGCGCGATAACCGGCAATACCAAACAGCACGATGCCAATCATGACCAGCGCGGTCATGACAGGGCGTTTGATAAAGAGATCGGTAATGCTCATTAACTGATTCTGGAACAGCTACCGTCACACGCAACAGGGTCTTTGCCTGCCGACACTTAGACCGCTCGCTCTATTGTAGACCGGCTGGCGGTGGTCGAGAAATGTGCCAAATGGGTG